>Ga0163147_10002064_pt1 | contig 29295 bp, 30 predicted proteins | sample OliLakLV19MP6G1_FD_148597 | JGI IMG/M metagenome (GOLD analysis project Ga0163147, IMG submission 148597) | Freshwater microbial mat bacterial communities from Lake Vanda, McMurdo Dry Valleys, Antarctica- Oligotrophic Lake LV.19.MP6.G1 | ecosystem: Environmental > Aquatic > Freshwater > Lake >...
GTTCTAAGTGAAGCACAATACGGACATCTAACTCGTTTATTAACCATAACGATTAGATAATCACAAAACCACCGCTCTATAGAGCGGTGGTTTTGTGATTTCAGGTCCTAGAAAGTTTCTTTAGCCCAAACTTTCAGAATGAGAGGCTTCACCATATTGTGGTAAGAGAGATTTTCTAAACGAGACAAAGAAAAAAGGCCCAAAAATTTGTGCGCCGTACTAAACGTGCAGTGAACAAATTTTGGGCCTTTTACCGCAGTATCGTAACGAAAATGTCTGTTACCAGGCAAAGTGAGCAAAAGCTCGGTTAGCCTCCGCCATCTTATGTGTATCTTCCTTCTTCTTGACGGCGTTACCTTCTTCCTTAGCCGCGAGCTTAAGTTCTTGAGCTAGTGCTTTGTGCATTGGCACACCTTTTTGGTTGCGAGCTCCGTTAATGATCCAACGGAGAGCCAAAGCCATCCGACGTTCAGGTCGAACTTCACGTGGTACCTGGTAGTTAGCTCCACCAACTCGGCGAGAACGAACTTCCATCATCGGTCCAGCGTTACGCACGGCAGCATTAAAGATCTCGAGTGGTTCACCACCATCTTTCGCATCTTTGATTTCAGCAAAAGCGGCGTAGACTATCTTACGAGCAGTCTCTTTTTGACCACGAAGCATGATGTAATTTATCAAACGTTCAACGTCAACTGACTTGTGAATAATATCAGGATTGACGATTGGTCGCTTCTTAATTGGGCGTCGCATAAATTTTAAATTAATTGATTCTTAAAGTTTTACCACATTAAGAATGAGGAGTGTATATGACATTCTCATTCTTCGCATAATTTGATTCCGAAGCCATACAGCTTGAATCGCGTCTCATATCTGTAGCGAATATAAACTATTTACGATTATCCCAAAATTAAACGTCTACTTTGTCGAAACAGCATTTGTTTCAGTCATCGTACTATTCGTACGTCTTCTTCGACAATATTGTTTCTTCGTGTAGCCGACTTGATTTTGAAATAATCTAACTTTTTTTAAAATTAATTAATGACGTTAGCTACGAGGCGTGACTAGATTTTGGAGGAAGCGGTAGGTGTTCTACCGTGACCGACAAAATCGAAGTCACAACAAAGTAGCTGACGTTAGAAATTAATTTTTAGGCTTCTTCGCGCCGTAGCGTGATCTACCCATCCGTCGTTCGGCTACTCCAGTTGCATCGTACTTTCCACGAACAATAGTGTATTGCACACCAATGTCCTTCACGCGTCCACCACGAACCAAAACCACTGAGTGTTCTTGCAAGGTGTGCTTGATACCAGGAATGTAAGCAGTGATTTCTTGACCGTTACTTAGCCGAACACGAGCAATCTTTCGAATCGCTGAGTTAGGCTTTCGCGGAGTTTTAGTGGTAACACGAGTACAGACGCCACGTTTAAATGGAGAGTTGTAAGAGTTGGGATGATTCTCGATTTTGTTAAATCCAGTATGCAAAGCCCCAGTCTTACTCTTCCTCACTGGATCGCGTCGCTTTCGTTTTGTTAATTGTTGTATTGTTGCCATAAAGCCCGCATACAATACTATAACCAGCTTTTTTTGCAACTAGAATGTCGCCTCGTCTATGTACCAATGAATGCTTGGGTCAGACTAGTGGTTATGGCATAAAGTGGAGGTCCAAGGAAAAGAATAAAGATCACAATCACAACAGTGAATGACACAACCATGTTTTGCTCCATTACCTGGCGCAAACGACCATATTTAATAGCTAGTCCGTATGGCAGAAACTTTGGCAAAATCTTTGATCCATCGAGCGGTGGAATTGGCACCAAGTTAAATAAAGCCAAGAAAATATTGAGAACAATGATACCCATGGCTAATTCGATGAATGTAGCTGACAGTTGTAAGACATCTGCACTGCGCACCAGAATAGCAAAAATTAAAGCAATAAAGATATTGGCAGCTGGGCCAGCAGCGGCGACAATCGCCTCACCCCACTTTTGGTTGGTGAAATTATACGGATTATAAGGTACTGGCTTAGCGGCTCCGAAAAGAATTGGTGAACCACTAAAAATAAGTAGGCCTGGCAATATCACAGACATCAAAGGATCAAGATGTACCAGTGGGTTGGCTGAGAGTCGACCTTGCAAACGTGCTGTTGGGTCTCCTAGCCAATTGGCAGCATAACCATGAGCCATTTCATGGAGCACTACCGAAAGAATAAGAGCGATAATCATTGCGATGTCTAATGGATCCATATGTGCATCATATTACGTATTAAAGCTTGCAATATCAAGTATGCATGCTAGTATAGCGGGACTTAAATCAATGATATGGCCAAACAATGCGACATTACAGGAAAGAAGACCCAGATAGGGGGACGTTATAGTAATCGCACTCGTGCGACACAGTTTAACCCTTGTGGAAAAACCCGCCGAGCACCAAACCTACAAAAGAAACGAGTATATGTTGCTGAACTAGGCAAGAGTGTCACTATCAAAGTTTCTACTAAAGGTCTAAGAACTATTGCCAAGAATGGAGCATATAAAACGTTGCGGGAAGCTAAACTAATTTAGCTAGAAAAAAGACCGGCACTTTTGGTGCCGGTCTTTTTTGTTACTCGACCCAGACATTTTGTCCATCGCTTTTAAAGACAATTGTTCCAGACTCGGCAGTCGATAAAAGATTTATGTTTCTCTTTCTTAGTTTATCTACAACGTCTGTATGTGGATGTCCATAACTATTATCTTTACCGACCGAAGCGACAGCGTACAGTGGTGTCACAGTATCAAGAAACAAGTCGGCGGTCGAAGTTCGCGACCCATGGTGTCCGAGTTTCAACACCTCACTTTCTAAAACATCACCGTAGGTTCCAACAATATACTCTTCAATATTAATTGGAACATCTCCGGTCAGCATAAATTCCGTCTCTCCATATCTTAGCTGCGCCACAATCGAAGCCGCATTACTTTCCCAAGCCTGCGGATTTGTCGCTGGAGAATAAATCATCAACGTAGTTGACGCCCCAAGAATAATTTCTTGACCGGCTCTAGCCATTAAGGTTGTGACGCCCTCTGTTTCCACAGCAGTGCTGAAAGCCCTAGACACGGCTGTCTCGTTAATATTCTCAGTCAAAATGATATTACCAATCTGGTAACGCAGAAGAACATCCACCAAACCAGCAATATGATCTTTATCTGGATGTGTTGCCAACACCACATCAATCGAACGATCTAATCTAGGCATGTACTTACCAAGCTCACGCAGCACAGCGCTATTAGCACCCCCGTCAATCAAAAGTTGTATACCATCAAACGTCTCAATATAAATCGCATCGCCTTGCCCTACATCAAGGAAAGCTACTGTGAGATGATTATTTACCTTTGCAGCTAAAAGTAAGGCGCTCTGTTCCCCTGTCACTACCGGAAAGACCAAAAGCAACACGATGACCAAGAATGTTGAAAGGGTAATTAAACGCAGTTTAAAGATAAAATCAGTCATCTAACTATTATAAACCCTGATCATTCACTTTCAGAGAATGAATGTGATTATCAATCTGTTATACTGAAAAATACTAATAAATAATTAATTACTATGCACTACACCCCACAAACATTTAATATTCCGGAGCTAGACGGCATTAGCCGCGAGACAATTGATGAGCATATCGGTCTCTATAATGGTTATGTCAAACATGCCAATCTCATTCGGGAAAAAATTGAAGACTATAGTAACGACCCAGACAATAATGATTATGCTGTGGGAGAAATGCAGCGACGCTTTGGATTTGAATTCGGCGGTATGCGCAATCACGAATACTACTTCACTCAATTTGAAGGTGGAGCTAAAGTTTTACCAGAAGGAACGCTAAAAACTATGCTCGAACGTCAGTGGGGCAAGGTTGATAATTGGTACCAAAGATTTATGAAGATTGCCATGACGAGAGGCGTGGGCTGGGCCATGCTCTACATCGACCGACAAACAGACCAACTAGTTGAAACCTGGGTTGATGAACAGCATCTTGGACAACTAGCGGACCTCGACATCGTCTTAGCGCTTGATATGTGGGAACACTCATACATGCGGGACTACCCTGCTAGTAAAAAGAAAGAGTATGTTGACGCTTTCTTTCGAAATCTAAACTGGGAAGTAGTGTCCAGGCGTGTCTCTTAACGAAAAAATATTGGCAGGTCAGCGGAACCAGAATCTTTTGTAGATTCTGGTTTTTGTCTGTTCTTCAGTAGAGTATTAAGTTCATCCTCTTGTTCTTCAACAATCTCCCACGCAGCTAATTCAGCTATGATATTTTTATTTTTATCAGTATGGAGTAATTTTTCAGCCAAATCACCGTACCCACTACCTAAGGCTGGATTATAAAAACGCCAAAGTAAAAAGCCTAAGACTAAGTAAGAGAGCGGCACTAAATAAAAGGGAAACACAGGAACAATAAACGCTGCAAATGGTAAGGTAGAAAACCAGAGAGCTATTTCATTAATATACTGCAGTGACCAGTAAGCCGGCACAGCCAGAAGTGAGGCCAGAGTCGAAGAGAAGAAGGCTGCGAGGCCAGTTAAAAAAGTAAGAAGCATCGCCACGGCGACCATCGGTAAGACTAAAACATTAACAATCACGGCCACTGCTGAAAATTCGCCAATTTGGTAAAGTAATAATGGCAAAACGGCTATTTGCGTCGAGATAGTAGCCACGATAAATGACCGAGCCCCAAGAAAATTTGTGACACGTCGCAACCAGCGCTCTAAATGCGGCGAAACCAAGATTAGACCAGACGTCGCCAAAAAAGATAACTGGAAACCAACGTCGTATACTAGGATATGTGGATTAATTAAAACCATGATCATGGCCGCCACTAACAATCCCCGCAAGACATCATAAACCCTCCCAGTAGCTTGAATTAATAATAGTAAACTTGCCATAATACTGGCCCTTAAGACTGAAGCGGAGAAACCGACTAGCAGAGCGAAGGTGGCGATAGCTAAAATGCCGATAATCATCCTGGGTTTCTTAGGCAAAAAATAACCTAAAACAAACATCACAAAGACAACCACCAACATGACGTTGTAACCAGACAGGACCACAATATGAATAATGCCAGTACGCCGAAAAGCATTTTCCAACTCCTTTCCTAAAGCTTGTTTAATACCCAATAGGAGTCCGCCACCTAGTGCTGCCGCTGGATCAGGGATATACTCGGTCACGTTTTTCATAAAAGCTTTCTTAAAATCAAAAAGTTTTACTTGAAACCAATTACCGGTTCCTGATTCTAGAACTTCTATCTGCGCAAAAGAAATACGATATTCAATCCCTTTCGCTTTTAGATAGCCGGGGTAGTTAAAAGTACGCCCTAGTTCTGTAGCAAAACTTTCTGGACGAGCCAACTTCCCACTGACCTCAACCGTGTCACCATAAGTGACATTTTCATAACGATCGACAGAAACTAAAATTTTATCAGTCTCTATCTGCACTTCAAGTAATTTAGTCTTCTCTCGGTCTTCAGGCAAAGATACTATCTGGCCAATTAAAGTGACAGTTTGCCCTACCCCTGACTCTAGAGGGGAATGGCTAAAGGACCAATTCGCAATTTCCAAACGGAGAGTTCCTAGAGCAAAAGCCATGATGGCTAAACTAAAAAACAAAAGGCCGTCAACAGGCGGTCTTTTGTTTGACTTCTGATTTACTAAAGTAAGACACAAAGAGATAAATAACAGCCAGGTAATCAAAGCCAAAGAAAAATTATAAAAAGTGGCTACCAGCACTCCGCTAAAAAAACTTAATATTGCTAAATAAAAATAGCGAATCGACATAAGGTGATGAGGTATTTTTATTATAACTCTTGGGCTGTGGGTAAAAAAGCTAAAGGCCGCAACTGATGTTGCGGCCTTTTTCCCTCAAAGAACAAACTAGACGAGGAGGAGGAGACGAGAGTGATCTAACCCAAGGCTTTCCAGATCAGCTGGACGCTGTACGGCCGCTTTTCCTGCGTCATCCAACAACTGGAGACGCCTCGCTCGTTTTCCGGTCATCCCTTCTCTCCAAGATGCAGCCCTGGATGTACTACTTCGTCAAAACTCTAGCAAAAACACCAACGATAGAGCAACGGGAAAAGGTAATGTGTACTCACACATGGCGGATTTAGTAACATAACTAAATGACCTTTAAAATAAAGACAGTGGAATCATCTCAGTTACCAAAAACATTACTTCCCATCTAAAGCTTCGTTGACTAACCTGTCAGCTTCTTTGTTTTTTGCACTAGAAATATGCACAAAAGTGATGTTAGGGAAACTAACAACTCGCATATTGTGAATCTCAATAAACATCGGTACTAGTCCAGGCTCATTAATCTGCTGCACGGCACTCAATTGCTTTTGGACTAACTCACTATCAAGACGGATTTCAAACTGCATCACTTTAGACTTTTTACCGTAAATGGCTTTGAGAGTTTGGAGAGCCAACATCACTCCGTAATACTCAGCAAAGTCTTCTGTACCATTTCCGAGAGACTGCTTTACCTCACGTACTTCCTTTCCGTCAAAGTCAGTAATATAAACCCCCGCAGCTGCTGGCCCAGGATTACCTCTAGCTCCACCGTCTGTATAAGCAATTATTGTCTCCATTTTCTCCATCATAGCAAAATTTAACCCTAAAATCGAATTTAGAGGATATCAATGATTCGTAGTCTTGTTTGTAGTCGATTCATGAAAAAACTTTCTTCCAACTGTACCAAAAGCGAAACCGGTGCCTCAGGGCTCGGGGTTTTTGAAAACTGATCGGCAGTTTTAAAGAAGGCAATTGCTTCTTTAGCCAAACCAGTAGTAACAAATGTCAGCTTAAGGTGTTCTTTAGCCTTACCAAAAACAATCACTTCTTTGGGCGTCACATTTTTAATTAAATAAATCGGTTTTGGATTATCAGCACCAAAAGGGGCACAGCGTTTTTGTAATTTTAGTAAGTCTCTGGTGATCTCGTCTAAAGTCAACTCTAAATCTACTTGTAGCGGCTGATTAATTTTTGTTTTGGAACCCAAAACCTGATAGGCTCGCTCGAGGCTGGAAGCCAGATCATGAATAGACTCATCACGCACTGAAAAACCCCCAGACATATGGTGACCGCCAAATTCATGAAAGATTTCCGGGACTGCTTCCATTAGGGTCACAACGCTAATGCTCCCGCCCGAACGACAAGACCCTTTCAGAACGCCGTTACCATCTCGACCCCACAGAAAAGCTGGGCGATTATGTTCCTCAGCCAATTTGCTGGCTGCCAGACCTACCAAAGAAGGGCGCCAATCAGGATTACCAAGCACAATCACTGAGGGTAATTCACTGACAGCTTTGAGTCGAGAATGTACTTCACGAGTCATTAGAGCGACAGCGGTTTTGCGTTCTTTATTTAGTTTCTCAAGATGCTTCAAATAAGTTCCTGCTTCACCTTCATCTTTAGTGGCTAAGAGCTGAAAAGCAGCTTCCGGTGTATCCATTCGGGAAGCTGCATTTATTCTTGGTCCGATGGTAAAGCCGATGTCATCTTCTGAAAGGTATTGTTGGTTGGTTTTCTGTTGCCGTAAAAGCTGTTGTATCCCAGGCCGACGTGACTTACGTAACACAGCTAAACCATAGTGCGCCAAAACTCGATTTTCGCCAGTTAACGGCACCATGTCAGCTATGGTGGCGATCCCGACCATGTCCAACCACCATTTCTCTTGACCAGGAGGGACTCCGAAATTACCGCGGGCTAGTAGTGCTTGCACTACTTTATATATTACCGCCGCTCCACATAGACCCGTAAAAGGATAGGTGTCTCCCACCTTAGGATTTACCACCGCGACGGCTGTTGGCAAAGTTTCCTTTGGTTCATGATGATCGGTCACAATGACATCGATGCCGCGCGCTTGCGCTAAGGTGACAGCCGCTAGGTCGCTCGTGCCACAATCAATCGTGATTAGTAAAGAGGGGTTTTGTTCAGCTTTCAATTTCAGGACTGCGCTTTCGCTTAGACCAAAACCATCGAAGTGTCGATGTGGAATATAGTTGAAAAAATTCGTAAAGCCGATAGCTGTGAAAAAATCATGAAGTACAACGGCTCCCGGAATACCGTCACAGTCATAGTCACTGTAGATTATTATTCTTTCATTTTTACCAATAGCAGTCAGGATTCGCCCTACTGCTTTTTCCATATCGGAAAGCAAGAAAGGGTCATGGAGCTCCGTGTCATAAGAAGGATTAAGGTATACATCCGCTTCGGCCGCTGTCTTAATACCGCGATTATGTAGTAACGTAATTAGTTTACTTTCATAACCTTCTAAATTGGAGGCGATTTCAGTTGCAGGTGGTGGCATGACCACGAATTTTTGCATATTAAGCTATGTTAACACGCTAGCTTAGGACTGGTATACTAATGCGTCTATGCCTGAAACTATTTTTGCAAAAATAATTAGTCGGGAAATACCGGCCCATATCGTCTATGAAGACGATATGGTTTTAGCTTTTCTTGATATCAACCCAACCAATCACGGGCACACTCTGATAATTCCCAAAAAACACTTTATCAATATTTTTGATGGTGACAATGACACCTTGACTCACATGATGAAGGTAGCAAAGAAAGTAGCCTTGGCATTAAAAAAAGCTGATTTGGCGGAAGGTGTCAATCTTATTATGAATAATGGTCCTGAGGCTGGACAGGAAGTATGGCACGCCCACCTTCATGTAGTCCCACGCCTGAATGGCGATAAAGTATTTCATAAACCAAACCACGTTACCAATCCAGAAGCAGAATTTAGCACCGTCCAAGAGAAGTTAATAAAAGCTCTCGTAAACTAAAGCTCAGACTTTGATTAAATCACGAAGTGAATAGTGTTACTTCAGTAACTTGTCCAAGACTGGTGTTGAACCATGTTCTAGCAGAGTCAACATTGAACCCCCGCCAATTGAAACGAAGCCAAACTGATCATTTAAATTTAACTTTTCGACCGCAGCGACAGTATCCCCTCCACCAAGAACACTAAAGCCATCTGCTGTGGCAATTTCTTTTGCTATTGCTTCTGTACTTTCAGTAAAACCAGCCTCGTAGTCACCAAAAGGGCCATTCCAAAGAATGGTCTTAGCTTCAGTGATATACGAAACGAGTAGCTTTACACTTTCCGGTCCCATATCAAAAATTTTTTCCTCGTTAGTTACCTCGCTCGGAGACTTCACCAATACACCAGAAGGTCCGTCAACAATAACGTCAACCGGCACTAATAATTTATCGCTAGTTAAAAAAGGAACTCCATCTAAAGAAACACCTGACACTAGAGATTTCCCGACATTAAAACCGCGCGCCTTCAACACATCATTGGCTAAAGCACCGCCGACAAAAACGTGGTCGTAAATATTTAAATACTTCTCTACCAGAGGCATCTTAGTTTCGAATTTTGCACCACCAAGCAAAAAGAGTGCCGGATGCTGTGGTTGCATGACTTTTTCGACTCCCACAATCTCATCAACCATAGCCAGTCCGGCATAAGCTGGTAGCACTTTGGCTAATCCAAGCGTCGAGGCGTGATCACGATGAATTTCAGCAAAGGCGTCGTTTACATAAATATTCACCCCTTGGGCTAGTAGGGTCACAAGGGTCACGTCATTATTTTCCTCGCGCGCATCCTGGCGTAAATTTTCACAGAAAATTATATCGCCGTCTTTCATATTTAAACGTGCCGAGGTAAATTCAGGTGAATTCACGTCCCCAGCCCACACCATCGCTAGAGTCTGATTCATTTCTTCGTAGACTGGTCGCAGGGTCTCTTGTGGCTCTCGCCCAAGATGCGAAATCACAATTGTCTTGGCTCCCTTTTCTCTTAAATATTGGAGTGTCGGTAAGGCTCTTCTCAAACGAAAGGAATTGCGTACCAGACCATTTACCAGAGGAACATTACATGAAGCGCGAACGATAACTGTTAGTCCTTTTAGGTTTTCTACTTCAGTAATTTTTTTTAAATCCATGTTTAAGTGAGAAGTTATTTACTGGTGACTTTAATAATTTCAACAAACTCCCCCGGCAACAAGCTAGCGCCACCAACCAAAAAACCATTCATGCCCCCTTGCTCATGTAGTTCTTTAGCATTACTAGCTTTAACGGAGCCACCATAAAGCAAAATGACTTTATCAGCTACTTTTCGCTCATAAAGTTTGGTCAAGGTACTTTTAATAAAAAGTTGCATCTCCTTAACATTCTCAGCGGTAGCAGTCTCACTGGTACCTATGGCCCAAATAGGTTCATAGGCAATAATAACTCTAGTCAGCTCAAGGGCAGTTAAACCTTCGGCCAGAGCTTTGATTTGATTTGCTACGTCATTATAAAACTGTCCTTGGGTATCGCGCTTATGTTCACCAATACAAACAACTGGTGTTTGTTTTCGCTTTAAAAGAGCTTTGATTTTTTTATTTACCTGCAAGTCAGTTTCCCCAAGTGCTCGACGTTCAGAATGTCCCACAATCACGTATTTTATTCCAAAGCTACCCAACATCCCTGGTCCAATCTCTCCCGTGACCGCCCCTCTTTCTTCATAATGTACATCTTGAGCGCCTAACACCAGCTTGTCATTCACCATTTTAGACAATTCAGGAATAAATAAAAAAGGCGGTGCAATTACCACTACGACTTGCTTATCTTTAGGTAAGTTCTTCTTGATCTCACTGTATAATCCCTTAGCCTCTAAAGCAGTACTAGGATTTAATTTCCAATTTCCAATTATTAATGGTTGCTTATTTGTCATACCTTGTGATTGTAGCACGCCAAATAGTACCTATAGTTACTGATGGTCCCGCCACTCGGTAATGACATAGACATCGGAGGTTTTTGGTACTAACGGTGGCGGACTATTCACCAGATTACGATCATAGCTGTTAACGCGGGTATTAAAACCAGAAGTCCAGGTGCCGCCACTAGTCCATTTTGTCCCCTCCCGACCATTAGAAACAATAGTTCCATTTACTACTAAGGAATTTCTAAAGACAAAGGGATCAAGTGCATTTGGCAGTCCCCGATTATTACCACTGACACTACAGTTTGTACAGTAACGATTACGTCCGAACCGACCATTTTGAGCCACAAAAATGCCGTTTATTGTCATGTTGTCTGGAACACCGACACCAATCAATACGTCCCGCTCAGCGATTGCTAATAATCCTGATGTAGTGGCGGAAGTATAAGTGATATTATCGTTTAAAATAATTTGCGGACTAATAGCAGCCGAAGCAACGTCAGCGGCAGCAATCGTCACTTTTTGATTAACTACCCCATCTAACCAAACCTTGTCTTGTACGAAAATGATTGGGCATGAAGCAGGAATGGTGTAGGTAGTAGTGGTGTTTGTACTACTAATGACATGTCTTTCTTGAACCCAATCGGCTTCAGTGGTAAAGCCCCAATATTGAGTTGTGCCATTTACACGTCTGACAGTAATAGTGCCATTACTATTGAAGGTAACTCGATACCCATAAGCACCCGATGGGCCAATATAAATCCCGCCAGCATTCTGAGCTCGGTCCTGCATTTGGTCCAAATCAATGGTCAGACCGGCAAAATTAATTGGGGCAGACGGAAATGAAAAAAGTGCTGCATTAGCATTGACAGTGGTAGTGAAGACACCGTCGCGCACACCGGTTGGTGAGCAGCCGAAACTTGATGTGCAGGACCAACTTGCTTGTCCACTAGTAACCGTAGAATTATTTTGTCCATCCATCCGAATTCCACCATTAGAGTGATATGGACCGACAATGACTCTGTCAGCACCAGCCCAGACATTTGAATTAATAATATATGAATATTCAGCCACACTCGGTCGGGCATAGCGGGCAGTAATAGTTCGGTACACACTGGGATCATCATAAGTAAATCCGGTCGAAGCCACGTCAATGGCGGCCACGTCACCGCAATAAGTACTACTAGCAATCTCCAAAGAAAATTCTCCAATAGCCGCTCCCTCTGGATCATAGTAAGTATGAACGTAAGGTCCAGGGAGACCAGTACCATCAGTGACGTCATTCGGATAATGGGCTAAAAACCATTTATAATAATTTAAGCCTCCTTCAGCAATATCCAGTGATCTTTGCAGCTCTACTCTTTGACTAATGGCAGTACTCTGGGTCACGATATAACCGAAAAATGAGGCTAAAATAAAAAAGAGAATCGAACCAAATACTAAAACCATAACAAGCAAGTAGCCTTGGTGTAAATTCTTAGTCTGACTTATGTTTTTTGTCTTCATACTAAAGATTGTCTTTTAGGTTCCTGGGCGTCACACCACTACGTAGGAGAAACTCGCCTGGAGATCGTAATGGGTCAATGTTGACTATTGCCTGAGCTTCAAGATACCTGACATCAGTCAACAAACTCGACGGCGCCCCCAGCTCTGCGCCCGCATTATCATAATACCTAAAAGTAGAAGTAGCTTGGAGTGAATTTTGAACGTATTCAGACAAAATTTCTACTTTTGCCGGAGCAACTAAATTATACACTGGCGGATAACCTGTCGGTTCAAAAGTGCGCTTAAACAATGTAGTGGTTGATAATAAATATTCAACATACTCAACTGTATTATCTTTATCAACATCACTATAAAAACCTAAACGGTGGGCGTCCATGACAGCCACTGGAAAAGTACCGTCATCTGCGTAGGTCATTTCTCGAACATCACTTAGCCAGGTCTGGAGACCACGACGGGCTTGATCGACCTCGTATGATTGTTCAATTGTATAACTATTGTTTCGATATATATTAAAAATACTAGTGTAAATAACCAAAGTCATGATGGTATAAATACTGACAACGACAATTGTCTCAACTAAAGTGAAGCCCGACTGTTTTAGATGATACGTAATCATATCTATGGTACCAAAACTACTTGCTGGACAACTGTGCCACTAATAGCAAGTGAACTAATTATCTGTGTCGTAAATCCGGGAGCGGAAACTTCTAAATCATAAGTTTCAGCCAATAAACTTCCGAAATAGGCCTGACCACACCAACTAGTCTGACTAATTGAGTCTATTGTTCCATTTAATTCTACTGTGGCGTCGATCACGGGATTACCGGCCGGGTCCACTACTTCCACTCTTAGGTTATTGCTTGAAGCTGGAGCCGTCCTCACGGATAGTATTACTTCGTCATTTGGTGACAATGAGTAAGGGTTACTTAAACACGCCTCACGTAGCATAAGTCCTCCACCTAGATTAACCGTATACGAATCCCATTCCATGCCTGCTAAAATAATTCGTCCGGAGCCAGTAGTAGTATGGTCTTGATGATATTTATAGACTGGTACAGCACTAGCATTGGTACCAATAACTTTATTACCTCGTAAATTCAACGTGTGACCCGCTAGCATGTTTCTAGATTCAATATAAGCGAGAGAAATATCCGCCACTTGAGGAGTTACTAAAGGGTTCGTAGTACTCAAGTTCACGCCAACCACCAGTGTCGGATAAGCAACCGTGTCTAAGGCGCTGATATCAATAAATCGAGCAACAAACCCAGCTGCATTACCGGGCAAGTCACTGTCTGGAATTAGGTCGGCAGTATTTGTGCTCGTATAAAAACGGATTCGAGCGTCTGTTTGAGCTGGGATGGCGGTATTAAATTCAAGCACTCCCCACAACCGAAGGGGACTTGGAGTAACTGGACTTAAATATGCAGTACCGATTAAATCATAGCCAAAACCGTTGTGTGCCAAAGTCAGATTTCCGCTATCCACCAGAACGCTACTGGAAGCGGCGAGATTAAGTGTATCGTTAAACAACTCGGTTTCTTCGTTAATTACTTCACTATCATAAACATCAATCGTTAAGCCGCTCAGGCGATCAACTTGAAAATTCATTGTTGACACATCACTCTCTAAAACTGCCACTGGCAAAGTATTAGGATTTTCTAATCCCGGCACTGGCTTTCTGGTTTGGTCTGATGAATAGCCCGTTTCTGAAACAAAAATTTCATAATTTGCTGCTGCTGGGGCGCCGGTAAAATAAGCAACGCCAGTAGCGTCTGTTTGTCTGGTTACATCTACATTGGGAATAATAGTTATATTTAGTAACCGCACATCAATTCCGGACAAAGGAGCGACTGCCGCATCAAACACATTAACCCTGAGTGTCCCTCCTCCAGCCGTTGTCTCAATTGATCTTGGAATGATTGTTGATATTAAACTGAAAGTCCTAGGTAGATCATAAATCTCCCATTCATACTCGATTTTAACTTTTTTGTAATCAGACAAGATACCGTTGCTATCAAGTCCACCTAATCCATCAGCTGGATCATCAAAGTATTCAATCAACACCCGCTCCGAAAATTGAATCCCGTTTAGTGACACAGTGCGATTTTGCGGAATATTGCCACTCGGGATTCCTAAAACAGTTCCCACGTTGTTGTATGGTAACGATCGAATATATTCTAAACGATCAGTGGCTAATGATAATGCACTCACCTTGGCTCGTGACTGAGCAATAAGTTGTAATGAATACTCGAAAGAGGCAAATAGCCCACCAAAGACAAGTACTGTAATTCCTATCACCACTAAGACTTCAATTAATGAGAAGCCTGATATTTTTTTGGCAGAACCTAAATTAAACATAGTTTTAAGACAAACCGTCTGAAATTGAGTAGATCGGAGAAATCATGGCCAAAGCGAAAAATCCAACCACAACACCAATGACAACCATTAATACTGGTTCAATGATCGTGGAAAGATCTTTGGTCTTACGTTCGACTTCTGTTTCATAAAAGATAGCCAACTCGCCCAACATGCCAGAAATTTGCCCAGTCTCTTCTCCGACCATAATCATTTCCCCCACCAAGATTGGATAAAGATCCGTTCGCTCAATAAAAATCTCAGACAAAGCTGTTCCTTTCTCTACCCGCTTAGCAGCTTCGGCTAAGATTTTTTTGTAGAAGACGTTTTGGACCACTTCTTCAGTAATACTGATGGCTTGAATGACGTCAACACCGGAATTCAAAAGGGAGGACAGGGTTCGTGCCGTTCGGGCTGAGTTCGTTTCTTTGGCCAAGGTACCTATTACGGGTATCCTAGTCACTAACCAGGATGTGGCGATTTTACCAATCCGTGAGCGTAAAAAATAAAGCACGCCAATAATGAAACCAATAATTGAAGTTAAGGCCACTAAGGTATTTTCAGCAAAGAAATCACTAGTACCAATTAGAAAAACCGTCGTTGCTGGCAAATCCATCTTCATGTCTTTAAAAACGCCGGTAATCTGAGGCATAACAAAAATCATCATCAACACGCCGATTATGGCCATGACTGAAAGCACAATGGTTGGATAAATCATGGCCCCCTTAATTTTTTTGGTTATATTACTCGCACGCTCCATCTGAATCGCCAGCGTTTGTAGTGACTCAGCCAAATTACCACTCTCCTCTCCCGCCCTAATCATTGCGACATACAAATCAGAAAATACTTCGGGAAATTCTTTCAGAGCTTCAAAAAACTGGTCGCCGTTGTTAATTCGCTCTGTAACCCTTTTTAAAACCCATTTAGTTTTTCTGTTAGTACTCTGTCTTTCAATCACCGAAAGAGCTCGAGTAACAGTCAGTCCTGCCTTAAGCATTGATCCGAGATTACGTGTCATCATCACCAATTCATCAGCTGACACCCGACTCATCAGGCGATTAATCTTTTCTAAATTAAAAAATTTACTCAAAGAATGGTCACTACTATCTTCGATACTCGTCACCTTGTGACCATCACGGCGCGCAATGTCATACACCGCATAGCGATCATCGGCATCAATGGTCTTAGTCACCTTATTTCCTTCCTGATCTTCACCGCTATAAGTAAATTTTGACATAGCTAAAAAGACTATTCGTTAATTACTCGGAGGACCTCCTCAATACTCGTAAGTCCCTTAGCCGCTTTATAAATTCCATCCTCAAGCATCGTTAACATTCCTTCTTTACGTGCCTGAGCCTCAATATCATCTCCTGTTTTTTGTGACATCACCATGTCTTTAATAGTTGGTGAGACCTGTAGTACTTCATGAATACCTAAACGGCCTTTATAACCATCTTCTGTTTCACCCTTCTCCTTAGGATGATAGAACTGAATATCATTCCAAGTAGCATCATCTTTGACAATTTTTTCCTCTTTGAGGGTCACTAGTACGGAATCCAAATCAACATGTGAAGCCAATTCATCTCGCTCAGCTTTTGATAGCGTGTAGGGTAACTTATCGTCAGCAAGTTTACGGACCAATCGCTGACCAATCGCCACTCGCAAAGTAGAAACTAACAAAAATGATTCCACGCCCATATCGACAAGGCGTGCAATTGTTCCTGAGGCTGAGTTGGTATGAACGGTTGCCAACACCAAGTGTCCGGTCAAAGCTGCATTGATTGCCAAACTAGCAGTCTCTTGATCGCGCACCTCTCCTACCATAATAATATCTGGGTCCTGGCGCATCAGGGAACGCAATCCAGCAGCAAAAGTAAAGCCAATTTCTGGCTTTACTTGACTTTGATTGACTCGAGCCATTTGATATTCAATCGGATCTTCAATCGTAGAGATATTTACTTCTGGAGAATTAAGTAGGTCAAGAATAGTATATAAAGTCGTTGATTTTCCAGAACCAGTTGGTCCAGTAACTAAAATAATCCCAGTAGTCGCCCTCGTGGCCTTATGAATCCGTTCTAGTGTAGAACCATGGAAACCAATTCCTTCTAGTGAGAAGCCACTCCGACTCTCTCTAAGCAATCGCATAACAATCTTTTCGCCAAAGAACACTGGTAACATCGAGACACGAAAAGCCACTTTCTGTCCGTCCATCTCCATTTTAAAACGACCATCTTGCGGTAGCCGCTTTTGATCCAGCTTCAAATTCGACAAGACCTTTATTCTAGCCACTAAAGTTCCCGACGCATGCTTTGGCAGTTTCATGGCGTCATTTAAGATGCCATCGATTCGATAGCGCACCACCACTTCTTCCTCCATTGGTTCAATATGAATATCGGAAGCTCCTTGAATGATGGCATGTCTAAGTAAAGTGTCCACGATCCGAACCACCGGTAGATCTTCAGCCATTTTCTTTAAATCTTTTTCGGACATTTCCTCCCCATTCTCATCGGCAATCACCTTAAGCGCTGAAGCATCCTTCATGATAATTTCGCCAAACTCATCTTTCAGAGTTTTTTGGTATTGCCTTAGAGCACTACGCATCGATTCAGTATCAGTCAACCGCGGCAAGATCTTCAACCCAACTTTTTTCTTCACAAAGTCGATAGCTGGCAAGTCAGCCGTATCGAGCATCGCCACCTCCAACTCTTTATCAGACTTCTTAAAAGCAATAATGTTGTGCGTTCGGGCAACGGGCTCAGGGATTAGCGTTAATACTTCAAAATCAATCTTCAAGTTCTTGAATGAAACAAAAGGAATACCTAGAATGTAGGATTCAACTCGTCGCATATCATCCTCGGTCATATGTCCTTGGGCAATGAGCGCCTCGGCCAAAGTGCGCCGTTCATCCTTAGCCACCTTTTCGACAATAGAAATATCCGCTTTCTTAATTAAGCCGGCATCAAGAATAAAACGCTTTAGTTGTTCATCTTGTATTCGCACAACAATATCGAAATGAGCTAATAAGAACCTCTTCTCTTCATTATATCATTAACTAAAAATAAAAAAGAAAATAATTCCCATAACTACAGTGACTTCAGTCACTGACTCTAATATTAATCAACATTGTACACAGACTTGCCAGTCACAGAAATAAGTACTATGATAGATTCTAACTGGATGACTGCTCGGCTTGCGCCGGGCTTTCTTTATAACAGTGATAGTTGAGAAAATTATTAAATTTATTAAATGGATTATTATGTTCGATTTAAAAGTTATTAACGCCGTTTTGGCAGAAATGGAGGAGGAACGAGGCATTTCTCGTGAAAAGATGCTTGATGCTATTGAGCAATCTTTAGCTACTGCCTATAAAAAAGAATTTGGTAAGCGTGGTCAAATTGTTACTGCTAAATTTGATCTCAGTACCGGAACCACTAATTTTAACCAAATAAAAATTGTGGTTGATGAAAGCATGCTCAAACCTGAGACTAATGAAGAGACCGAAGAAGAGGTCGAGACGGTCGTTACTGAACGTGACCAAAAAGTTCGCTTTGATGAGGAAAAACACATCATGGTGAACAATGCCCGAATGATCAAAAAAGATGTTCAAGTCGGTGAAGAATTGATTTTCCCACTGGAACCAAAGGACGATTTTGGTCGCATTGCCGCTCAAACTGCCAAGCAAGTAATTGTGCAGAAGATTCGCGAAGCTGAAAAAGAAGCTGCTTTAACTGAGTTCGGTCAGAAAGCTGGTGATATTGTTATTGGTTACGTCCAGCGTTTTGAACGCGGAAATTTGTATGTCGATCTAGGTCGAGTGACAGCGATTATGCCTTACGACGAACAAATTCCTGGTGAACGGTACAAACCAGGTGAACGAATTCGAGCTATTCTACTAGCCGTAGAAGAAACTTCTCGTGGAATTTTTCTCAAACTATCACGTGCACATGCAAACTTTCTCTCAGAATTATTTGCCATTGAAGCACCAGAAGTTCAAAGCGGTGCAGTGGTAATCAAAGCAGTCGCCCGCGAAGCCGGCGCTCGTTCAAAAATTGCCGTTTACGCCAACGACCCGCATATTGATCCGGTTGGATCACTAGTAGGACAACGCGGTGTTCGTGTTTCCACAGTCATGAGTGAGTTAGGTGGTGAAAAAATCGACATTATTGAATGGTCAGCAGATCAGGCAGAATTTATCGAGGACGCTCTCTCACCAGCTCAAGTGATGAATGTTAAAATTGTCTCCGAGCCAAATGAAGAAAAGAATGAACGTGGACATGCTATTGCTGAAGTTGCTAGTGACCAACAATCACTTGCAATTGGTCGTGGTGGGCAAAACGTGAGGTTGGCAGCAAAGCTCACCGGCTGGAAGATTGATATCGTTTCAGCTCAAACTGGCGAACCTTTGGCTGTCGCTAACGCTGCAGGTACGGCTGACATCGAAGCTTCTATTGAGACTCCAGTGGGTGGTGAGATTGATGTTCTAGAAAATGAAGACGCTACAACCATGAGTCCCTCCCTACCAAATGAAGATGAACCTACCAATGATCGAGATACCAATCCCGACACTGAAGAAGAAAATGAAATCGACACTCCAGAAGAAGCTGAAGCTGAACTTGCCAAAGACGAAACCAAAGCCTAAGTTGATTAAATATTAAATTAAAATATCTATGAACTTACTACACGATGTATCGCCGGGAACCAGAGACGAAATGAATGTAATCGTCGAGATTCCAAAATTCTCAAAAAATAAGTATGAGATTGATAAAGTGACTGGTTTAATCGCTTTAGATCGAGTAATGCACTCAGCTCAAGACTATCCTTTTGACTACGGCTTCGTGCCACAGACTCTATGTGACGATGGTGACGCCCTTGATGTTGTATTATTTACCACCTACCCACTGGCTCTAGGAGTTTTGGTAAAAGCTCGTCCGGTGGCCATGATGGAAATGATTGATGGTGGAGAACAAGACAATAAAATTGTAGCTGTGCCTGTGGATGATCCACGTATGAATGACACTAAAGATATAAAGGATCTTTATTCTCACTTTACAAAAGAAATGACTCACTTCTTTGAAACATACAAAAAGATTCAGAACAAAGAAGTAAAAATTGGTGAGTGGCATGGTGCCGATCGCGCCAAAGAAGAGTTTGATAAAAGTTGTACTTTTTATCAAACAAACGTTTCAAAATAAGTATTTTGTCGCTGAGCTGAGTATAACCCCCGACTCCTTTATTGGATCGGGGGTTATACTATTTAGACTTATTGGCTAATGATAATTTTGAGTATGCAGTCTTTAAAAATGATCGGGGTGGTTGGTATTAATATTTTAATCTTACTAAGTTTTTTTGGTATCTTTTTTGCCGCCCAAGCGGAAGAGAGTGCTACAACCACAAATGAAGAAGTCGCCGGTGAGGCGACTCTTCAAGACCAGCAGGGTACTATTGAAGACCAACAAAATCTACGTACCGAAAGGGCTGGCTCATTAGAAGCAGTACGTCAAAGTAGAGTTTTAAATCTCTCTGCCAACATTAGTAACCGTATGGAAGCAGTCCTTACTAGATTATTTACTATCAGCGAACGCCTGAGTTCCCGAATTGAAAAAATAACAGCCTTAGGTACTGATACCAATGCAGCCAAAAATAAACTTACTGAAGCCAGTGAGTTTTTGACGCAAGCCAGAATTAATTTAGCCAACATTGATAGTTTGGTTTATAACGCCACCACATCAACTGAACCAAAATTAGGCTGGGAAAACGTCCGAGCGGTTTACACTGAAACTGCACGCTTAATCCGCAGTGCTCATCTCGCACTACGTGAGACTATTGCTCTTTTGAAAACTGCCATCAACCGTAATCTAGACCAAAGCACCACTACCCTGAATGAAAACATTACCGCGGAAACTACCGAGTAAAAACTTACTTATATTAATAACAATTACTATGTCACTGGAACCAAATTTTGAAGGTGAGGAAATGAAATTACCAGAAAATGATGCCTTATACCAAGTCTCTGAAAACCCGCAGGCGAAAGGTAGTCCTTGGGTGTTGGTCCTTCTCATTGTTTTGTTAGCTTTAATTTTAGCTGGTCTCATCTACTGGTATTATCTTGCAACCAAGGTCACTGAAGTAGAACCGCTGCCCACTCGACCAACCGCAGAAATGAACCAGGAACCCGAGACCACCAACGCTGTGGCTGAAGTAGAAAGTTTTGGCGCCATGAGTACTTCAGATGAAATCACCACTATCGAAGCCGATCTAGAAAGTACCAGTCTCGACAATCTTGATGCTGAACTAATGCAAATAGATGCCGAACTCAAAGCCAGTAATTAATGAACGACCCTGGGCTAACAGTTAGCTTGCGTCGCAAGCCCCTCGTTGGAACTCGGGAACTCACTTCATCTCCGGGCTAACGCCACGGAGTATTTTCGTGTAATAAAACCCACGCGGTGGTGGGTTTGTGATCAGCCGGCGCCCTACGGCGCCGGCTTCATTTATGTTACTCAAATTGAGCCTCTTCCTCATTCTGTGAGTGTGGCAACCTTACGGCCGATTGATAGTAGGGGCACCATCAAGGTGATTAGACCTGTACTAGTAAAAATTACATTGTCAAACTGTGCTTACATTTTAATCTCAACTAATTACCTCTCTTAACAAAATTGGTTGCATTTCTGTTAGATATCCGTAAACTAGCCGGTACTATGTCTAAACATTCGCATCATCATAATATTGATTTTAAAAAGGCTTTTACAGTCACCGTGGAACCAAAATCCCAAGTAAAGATTAGTGGAGAGATCCCTTATGAGGAACTAGCGACTGAAAAAGAGAACGCTATTAAGGCCTTGGGTAGTAACGTTAATCTTGACGGCTTCCGCAAAGGCCATGTCCCAGCGGCTGTCCTTGAAAAACATATCGGTGAAATGGCAATCTTAACTGAAATGGCTGAACGTACTATCTCTCATATGTATCCTCATATACTAGAGGCACATGAAATCGATTCAATTGGTTATCCTAAAATTGAAATCACAAAAATTGCGCCTAACAATCCTTTAGGTTTTACAGCCACAGTTGCAGTCGTCCCTGAAATTGGACTACCTGACTACCAAGCAATTGCCAAGAAAGCCAATGCCCAAAAGCCAAGTCAGGAAGTGAGTGATACTGAACTAGAAGATAAAATCAAAGATATTCTCCGTCAAAAAGCGGCTTACGAAAAATTGCAACAAAAAGCAACTGTCCCGGGCGAAGTGAGTGATCTTCCTACACCTGAGACTGTAGAAAAAGTAAAAGAAGCGTTACCGGAACTAACTGATGAAACTGTAAAAGCCCTCGGACAACCAGGACAATTTGAAACGGTGGAGCAATTTAAGACCATGCTCCGTGAACACCTAGAGATTGAGAAAAAACGGGACGTCACCGCCAACCATCGGGCTACTATTACAGATGGAATTATTGACGAGAGCAAGATAGAACTACCAGAAATCTTAATTGATTCAGAATTGAGCCAAATGTTTGCGCAAATGGAAGAAGACCTTAAGCGTTCAAATCTAAAGATGGCAGATTACCTGTCACATATTAAGAAGACCCAGGACGATCTTAGAAAAGAATGGTCACCAGCAGCGGAAAAGCGAGCCAAACTACAACTCATCTTAAACGACATTGCTAAGAAAGAAAAAATTGTCGCTGATGAAAAACTAGTATCCGACCAAGTCAAAGAACTTCTCAACCACTATAAAGATGCTGATGAAAACCGTGTCCGTACCTATGTTTCCTCAATTCTACAAAATGAAGCAGTGATGAAAAATTTGGAAAAGCTTAAATAAAAAATAATAATAAAAAGCGGGACAGCTGCCTACAGCAGTCGTCCCGCTTTTTACTTTCTCGCTAAATCTGGTACCATTCACGCGAGCAGTCACGATAAACTTCATTTTAAATTTTATGCATCATAATTCACAAAAAGAAACTCTTCCAATCAGCAACTACCTAGTCCCGATGGTCATTGAAAAAACCCTAGGGGGCGAACGCGCTTTTGATATCTTCTCACGTCTACTCAAAGAGCGAATTATTTTTATTACCGGTGCGATTGAAGACCATATGGCCAACTTAGTGGTTGCACAGCTGTTGTTTCTCGAAGCTGAAGACCCGAAGAAAGACATCTTCATTTACATCAACTCTCCGGGCGGGAGTGTGACGGCTGGTATGGCTATCATTGATACGATGCATCACATCAAACCAGATGTGGCTACTGTTTGTGTCGGGATCGCCGCCTCCATGGGCTCACTCATCCTTTCACAGGGAGCTAAAGGCAAGAGGGCGATACTGCCAAATGCCGAAGTGATGATCCATCAGCCAATGGGCGGAGCCTATGGTCAAGCAACCGATATCGATATTACCGCTAGACACATTCTCAAAACTAGAGCACGTTTAAATAGTCTTCTAGCTAAAGCAACGGGCCAAAAAATCAGTAAAATTGAGACGGATGTCGAACGTGACTTCTTTATGGACGCTGAAGAAGCGAAGATTTACGGAATTGTCGACAAAATCTACAAATAACCCTAAAGTGCATCCTAAACTAAAATCCCTTACCACAATTTATGCGGTAAGGGATTTTAGTTTAGGCTTACGTGTATCAATTAGCCTCTATCCACAGTTTTAGTCCTGGGCAAGAAGTAATAAATTTTCGCTTTTCTATGTTGCATCGCTTCTTTATTTTTTTCCTGTGTCATATCTTCTGGGGTTTTAATTTCAGGAGCTTTCTCTTTTTTAGAATTAACTCTGTCAAAGAAAATATTTTGTAATTCTTCATTTTCATCTGGAGTATTTATGTATGTTTCCAGATCAAGCTCTTCAAGGTCTATCGCAGTATCCTTATATGCACTATAAATCTCTTCTGTTTCTTCTGGAGTAAGGTCGATTTCACCTAAACTACCTCCTTCATAAATCAACTCTGACGAGCGATGTTCTATATTAATCTTTCCGTCAACCACAGGAACTTTTATGCGCTCAGTTAAAGCTAGGCGCACTTCTATCCCGTCCAGTAATCCTGTTATGGTAATCTTTTTTGGATATATTTCAAATTCTTCACCCGACTCTGATTTTTCCTTCTCAGTGTCACCTTCTTCACCAATCATGCTAAGTTGCCCACTATGGCCCATTTCACTTAATTTTAATCTCTGGTCTTCAAAAGCCTCAAATCTTGCTTGGTTTATTTTATCCTCACGAAAATTATCCACTACGGCATCATATTCACCTGTACTTTCTACAATGTTTCGTGACAGAAACTTGCTTTTCTGTGAAGTCGCATCAAGAAATTTTGAATAAGAGTAAGAGCTTGAGTAGAAATGCTGAGGATTGCTGTAATGTTCACCAGATTTTTTTAGTAAATCAAAATCTGCTTTTTTTTGTTCAAGCTCGCTATTAAGAAAATTGATCTCTTGGTCAAAAAACTTTGACCACCGATCTTCCCTATGGTCACTGGGCTTACGGCCTGTACCATTTTTAAAATACCAAGCTAAACTAAAAAGTTTCTGGCGCCATGGACTCAATGTCTTATACGTTTCAATCGCATCTTTAAGTTCTTGCTCGAAGACTTTTCTTTCCTCTAGACTCAGGATTCTTTTATTAAGAGAATCTACTCTTTCTTGATTATCTGTCAATCGCTCTTCTCTTCGGTCTTCACTATTAACGAGATCTTTGATAGTGAATCCACCCTCTGACAAATCAACATATCGATCTTGTACCTCAATTGGCAAATCTTTGACTTGTTTGTACTCTGGATTATGTGCATCAAATTTAAATTTTTCCATTCATTCATTGTACCCCCCCCCGAAAAATTAGCCAGGGTTACGTGTGATAATTATAATTTAAGTTGCTTTGTTTGGTTTTACAACCTGGTATACTTCTGGTATGGTACGCACAGAAAAGTCACCGTTACGCCTGCAGAATTAATTTATTATTGGATTATTGAAGATATATGGCCACAACACTAGCCGTTGCGATCGCAATGCTTGTGCTTGGTGCAGCTACTGGATACTATTTTAGATATCTGCACGCCCTCTCAAAGAAACGTTCCCTAGAACTCGACATCAAAGAACGAGAGGTTGTAGCAGAGAAAAAAATTATCGAGCTAATTGAAAAAGCGGAAGCCAAAGCGACCGCTACCTTGCACGAAGCGAAACAAGAACGAAAAACCCAAGAAGAAAAATTATCGCAAAAAGAAACTCACCTCCTAAAACGAGAGGAATTGCTTGATAGTAGGCAGATTGATTTGGATTCACAAAAGGAAATGGTCCAAGGAAAAATTACTGAAATTAAAGAGATTAAAAATAAACTTGATGAACGTAAAGGGGAGATTGATCAAAAATTAGAGGAGGTAAGTGGCCTGACGGCCGAGGAAGCCTTAACTCGTTTAATAACCAAAGTAGAAGTCCAGTATGAAGGTGATCTTCGTGGCCGCATAGAAAAACTTGAACGCCAAGGCTCTGAGGCCTTTGAAGCTAAAGCCCAAAATATGTTACTGGCCGCAATTCACCGAGTGGGTAATAACATTCCCCCAAACACCATGACCACCCACGTCGAAATCCCTAGTGATGACCTAAAGGGTAAGGTCATTGGTAAGGAAGGGCGCAATGTTCGCGCTTTTGAACGTGCTACTGGAGTAGATGTTATGATCGACGAAACACCTGGCTTTATTGTGCTCTCTTCGTTTGACCCGATTCGGCGCGAAATCGCTCGTGTCGCTCTTGAAGCCCTACTAAAAGACGGTCGCATCCAACCAGCCAAGATTGAGGAGATGGTTGAGAGTGCTCGCAAGGAAGTAGCCACCATGGTTCGCAAAATGGGAGAAAAAGCAGCCTATGAAGCTGGCGTTCCTAATCTTCACCCCGACCTTATCAGCATCTTAGGACGACTACATTTTCGAACCAGTTATGGTCAAAATGTGTTGTGGCACTCAGTAGAGATGTCACAGATGGCGGCAATTATCGCTGAAGAAGTCGGCGCGGATGTAGCGATTGCTCGCGCTGGTGCCTTGCTACACGATATTGGTAAATGTGTTAGTCACGAAGTAGCCGGAACGCACGTCGAGATTGGTATCAGAATCCTAGAAAAATATGGCGTTAATCACCAAGTCGTTTTGGCCATGCGGGCTCACCATGAAGAATATCCTTACGAAACACCAGAATCAATTATTGTCCAAGTAGCTGACGCTATTTCTGGCGGTCGACCTGGAGCGAGACGTGACTCAATTGAAAACTACATCAAACGCCTAGCTGACCTTGAAGCGATTGCTACTGCCATTACTGGAGTTGATCGAGCCTTTGCTATTGCTGCTGGTCGCGAGATTAGAGTATTAGTCAATCCTGAGACTCTCACAGACCTAGAAAGCCATGCTCTGGCACGGACTATCGCTACGACCATCGAAGCCAAGATTCGTTACCCTGGTGAGATTAAAGTCCACGTTATCCGTGAGACTAGAGTGGTAAGTTACGCTCGGTAACCACTATTTGAACAGACCAAACAAAGACCTCGTACAATTTAGTACGAGGTCTTTGTTTTAGACTAAATTTATTACACCACAAAATATATGAGGCACAAGACGTTGCAGCTCATCTAGCTTGCTATATAATGTTGTCAAGCCATTTTAAACGGCACTGTGCTTGAGTCAACAACTCACCACATTTTAATCACTCTTAGACATAAGTTTTAAATCTATGAATAAAGCAGATATCATCAGTAAAGTGCACGAAGTACTAGGATCAACTAAAGCTGACGCTGAACGAGCAGTAGAAGCAGTCTTCGGCAGTATCGAAGCAGCCATGAAAGACGGGACTCAAGTATCAGTTGCTGGTTTCGGAATCTTCGAAGCGAAAATGCGAGCAAAGCGAGAAGCTCGAAACCCACGAACTGGTGAGACTGTTAGTGTGCCAGCTATGCGAGTACCAAAATTCCGAGCTGCTAAGGCTTTGAAGGACTCCGTAAAATAGATTCTAATCTATTTCGAAAAGGTGCTGATTTATGAAAATAAATCAGCACCTTTTCATATCCCCAAGCTTATCCACCACTACCACATAAATGTATATGTTATTATATTTCAGTAGCGGAGGTAATACGCTATGTGGAGATATACAGAGGATTTCTGCTATTTCCCATCACAATTGGTAAAAGCCCTATACAGCCATGGGGCTTTTACTTTGCCGCATTATTTTCCAAAACTTATATATATAATGTTACACTAAGATATTGAGCGTAGTTTATAATAAATTTTTATGCATTCAAAAGAAAAATTTGAGCAAAATATTGATCAGACAAAGAAAGTTGAAGCTAAAATATCAGGCGAAAAATCTGTCACTGAACTTCTAGACCTAGTGGCACAAAAAGAAACCTTGGAAATTGAAAGGGAGCAGCTTTTTGGTAAAGCAAACACAGAAGCTCGTCTAATGAATATTATCTTTGATCTTGAAAACAAAAATCCATTTAATAATAATTCGCAGTTAAGTTTAAATGATTTTGTTTTAGATTATGCTTCTGAGACTATCGCACTCAACCCAGAAAAAGAAGCTGAAATCACAAGTCTATACGATATCACCGAATCCATTCTCCAGGAAGATATTCTTGAAGAAAGTGGCTTTGAAAAGTTTACAGACGCCCTTGAGGCAATAAAAACCATTAGGACTGATCTTCCGATAGATTCAACACGACTTCCCGAGCAAACTTCAGATAATTTATCATCAGACGTTGAATTAGATATTGAAGAAAATGAATCATCATCGTTTGAAGTAGTATCAATCAATTTCCCAATCAATCGATTAGAAAATGCTCTTAAGAAATCTTTTCAATTAAAAGTAAAAAATTCTGCAGGTGATATCTACTATCCCGAAGTAGCGCCCCATGAATTCTATGACACGTTAAACAGTCGGCATTTTTCAAAAACAGATATCAGTACCATTATTAAAGCTTGTCCTAAGTCACTAGAGGTTAGAGAGACTAGATCAGGTAAGCACGTCCTGACCGAAGAAAGTATCCAGAAATGGGCTACTGCTGTATCTAGTGCTTATGCAAAATTACCTTCAATACCTCAAGATGAAGATGGTTCAAGTAACATTGCCCTACCTAATATAGACTCCGATGCAGAAATTGCTGATATCGATGAATTTTTACCTCCTGGATACATTGATTTTAGAATCACAGATGATGCAGGTGGCCAAATAGGAGGAGAAGGCAAAAAGAACTACGCAACGATCTCAGACCCTGTTCGCGTACAGTTTCTTAAAGACTTAAGCCCAAACCGTACTATAGTAGCTCGGTTCGCAAGAAAAAATAGAAAATTTAATGCTTTTGTATTTGAACGAGGTGATAGACAAATTGCAGTCATCGCTCTAGATAAAACAAATAATGCCGACTATATTTTCTGGGCTGACACTGACGAATGGATTGATTATGCTTCTACTCATACAAAGGAAGAGATTAGGAATTCTAAAAATCATATTTTTTTAGGGAGGCTCGTGCATTCAGGAGGTTGGCAGTCTAGATTTACAGAATTTCTATCAGAAAAAAGTGACACTGTGAAAACTTAATCTTTAGGCAAGTTTAGCTAGGTTCTTAAATACAAATAAAGGCAACCTAAATGGTTGCCTTTTCCTATATCTTCCTATACGGAGATTTCTTTCTCCTCCTTCGACTCAGCCTCCGTTGATCCTACTCAGATCACGGTCGAACCCCTCTGGGATCTGAGGTTGAGTAGTCAGGGGAAAAGTAACACATTCATCCCCGACATGCACACCGCGGAGATTCTCGTCTACAATGTAGTCAATCTCTCCGTTGTCAAAGAAGACAGCCGCCTCTTCTAGGCAGATCTTCATGCCAACAGTGACATGGTCCAAGACACCGGTAAGGTCGGTGGCGTAGCATATTTTGCCACGCCTCGTTCTCACTTCGAAATCTATACCAGGACCATTACTTCCAATCTTGGTAACAACACCTTCGAGGTGACCGAAGAGAATTGAATTACTCATGATGTATCTCCTTTCGTTTGGGAAAAAGAAAATTCGTATCAAATACAAACTCACTTTTCCCCAAACGAAATGTTAAAGAACAAATCTCTACAAGATTTCAAACTTTCATTTAAAACCTTGATAAAGAGGACGAGGAGGTGAAAACACTCAACTCGTCCATGAAAGAACACCTTGTACCCCAGAGCACCCTCTCTGCCCTTGGCATTCACCTTGTCACGCCAGGCTCGCGGAGTACTGTACTTAAGTACTAGTCCTCGAACTGTTCAAATCGGTTGCAGAACTGGAATCGCACCGGAGTAGGAGTCTTCGTCGTCATCAACGACGACTAAGTGCTGTATTCCATGAAATTCAACCATGCCATCTGTCTCTTTGAAATTTGGACGTGGTATGTCAAAATAAAAATAACTCATTTTTCCGATCGGAACACGGATTCTCCATGTATCGCTCTCAGAATTGAACTTACTCATAACTTTCCCCTTCAAGGATTAAGATAAGCGGAAGTGCTTATCAACTGGTCAATATAATACACGACTTAGTATTGAAAGTAAAATATGTTGTGTCATTAATTATTTTTTGTTAAATACCTCCAGCTACCCCTCAAGTAGGACAGACTCCTGATAATAATACTCACTCGGAATCCTAAAATCAAGACACTCTCGTGGTCGGTCATTTAAGAAGGCAT
>Ga0163147_10002066_pt1 | contig 29277 bp, 25 predicted proteins | sample OliLakLV19MP6G1_FD_148597 | JGI IMG/M metagenome (GOLD analysis project Ga0163147, IMG submission 148597) | Freshwater microbial mat bacterial communities from Lake Vanda, McMurdo Dry Valleys, Antarctica- Oligotrophic Lake LV.19.MP6.G1 | ecosystem: Environmental > Aquatic > Freshwater > Lake >...
GTGGGCGAAGTCGGTCATGGGGATGTTTGCCGTTGGCAGGTTGCAAAGAGTGGGCAACAACCTTACTCCGCTGGCCGCTTGCGAAACAGGGTGGGGGCCGTTGTCGTTCCTGGGCGTCCGTGGGGCAGCCGGTAGTCGTTACCCGATCAGGTGGCCAAAAGCATCGCGGCTTCCGCCGCTCCCACAAATGCGGAGATCTGCGCTGCTCAGGTTTTTGCGGGAGCGGCGGAAGCCGCGATGCTTTTTGCAGTGCTTGAGTTGGGGGTGCGCCGCTTGCCTACTCGCCAATATCCTCATTCCACAGCGCTGGCTTGTCGCGCATAAAATCGGCCATCAGCTGGATGCAGCGGGCATCGTTGACCACACTCAACTGCACGCCGCGCGATCGCAACAGGTCTTCGTCGCCCATGAAACTGACGTTTTCGCCGATGACCACGCGCGGAATGCCGTACAGAATGATCGCGCCGCTGCACATCGAGCACGGTGAGAGCGTGGTGTAGATGGTCGATTCGCGATACACCTGTGCCGGGTGCCGGCCGGCGTTCTCCAAGGCGTCCATCTCACCGTGCAGAATAGCGCTGCCCTTTTGCACGCGCCGATTGTGGCCGCGACCAATGATGCGGCCTTGGTGCACCAGCACCGAGCCTATCGGAATGCCACCCTCACTCAAGCCCGCTTCGGCTTCGGCAATGGCGGCTTGCATGAACTCATCCATTGAGCATCTCCTTGTTCACGGCGCAACCAGCGGCCCATAGCTGTCCGGTCGGCGATCGCGGTAGAACTGCCAGATGTTGCGGACTTCGCGGATCTGATCGAGGTCCAGTTCCGCGCTGATCAACTCATCGCGATCACGCGAGCCGGTGGCCAGAAATTTGCCGCGCGGATCGCAGAAATAGCTCTGGCCATAAAACTCGCCGATATTCCAAGGTGCCTCGGTGCCAATCCGATTGATCGCACCAACGAAGTACGCGTTGGCCACCGCGTGCGCGGGTTGCTCCAGCTTCCACAGGTATTCAGACAAGCCGGCCACAGTGGCAGACGGGTTGAACACGATCTCTGCCCCATTCAAGCCCAGCGCACGGGCTCCTTCCGGGAAGTGGCGGTCGTAGCAGATGTACACACCGACCTTGGCATAGGCGGTGGCAAACACCGGATAGCCCAGATTGCCCGGACGGAAGTAGAACTTCTCGAAGAAGCCGGGCAGGCAATGCGGAATGTGGTGCTTGCGGTACTTGCCCAGATACTTGCCATCGGCATCGATCACGGCGGCGGTGTTGTAGTAAATGCCTGGCGCGTCTTCTTCATAGATTGGCACTACGATGACCATCGAATGCCGGCGCGCGATCTCCTGCATCAAGGTCACGGTCGGGCCATCGGGAATACGCTCGGTGGATTCGTACCAACGCGGGTTTTGCTCGGCGCAGAAGTAGGGTCCGGTGAAAATTTCCTGCATGCACAGGATCTGCACGCCGTCGCTTGCCGCTTGCTCGATCAGCGTCAGCGTCTTGTTGAGATTGGACTCACGAATGATCGCGATGCTTTCACTGGCAGCGCAGGCCGCTGAGGTCTGAATCAGTCCACATTTGACGATACGCGGCATCGCTTGGATCTCCGGGGCAGGTCGCGCAGCTGCGACGTTTTGAATGATGGGTAACAACGGGCCTCAAGCAATTGCACATCGGCGCGGCACCGGGCAGCCACCGCGCAGGATGGGCTGGGCGCTCTCACTGCGGCAAGCATACCGCTATAGATGCGCGATGCCCGCGTGCCGCGTGTGCGGAAACGAACAGAGAGAGGCGGCGTTACTGGCAATACTCGAAGCCAGACCCAGAGCCACCACGACGCCAGCAGACCAGAAATGAGGAAACAGCAATGACAATACTCGTGAGTGGCTGGTTTGCGGAAGTTGGTGCGGTGGATCGGGCGTTGACCCATCTCGGTCAGGCCGGGTTTCCGACGGCGGAAACGCGTCAGGCTTGGCGGGCTTCATCAGCAGCAACGACGGCAGAAATTGAGCGCCTCGACGACGTGCAGCACGATGTTGCCGACGAAAACGCTGCCGCATCTGGAGCAGCTTCCGGTGCGGCGGCGGGGGCGGCCGTGGGCGTCACCGTTGGCGTCGCTGTCGGACTGGTGCTGTTGCCGCTGTTGGGGCCGATTGCGCCTGTGGCCGCGGCGGGGGTGGGTGCCTACGCGGGCTCACTTGGTGGAGCGTTGGCGAGCATGCCTGACGACAGCTCCAACACGCCGCAAACGGCTTCCGCATTTCCAGCAACCGCTGAACACCTGAGCGGCACCATCGTGCTGACGGTGGCTACAGCATCCCCCGGCCAACAAGAAGTCGTCTGCGACATCCTGCGTAGTCACGGTGCAACCTCAATCACTTGGGGCACTGGCACACTTGAAGCTGGGATGAGCGTCGATGAGCATGGCCATCTGCCGGCGACTAAGCTGACTGACTCATCGCGGCTGTTGGCAGCAAGCTAGCAGACCGTTGGAATGTTGCAAGCGAGTCGATAAGACTCGTCAGCAATCGGCGCATATGCGGGTTCACCGCAGACTGAAAGCTACTTATGGTGCGCGATGGCGTTCGAACGCCGGTGTTGCGACGCGCACGAAGCCGGCCGGCGTGCGGCGGGTGAATACGGCGGCGACATCTCGCTCGCTTGCGAAGCGCAAGCCTTCCTCTGGCCCCAGCACCATCAGGGCAGCCGCCAGCGCATCAGCCTGCATGGCCGTGTCCGCCAGCGCAGTCACGCCAGCGAGATCATGCGTGACCGGCTCGCCAGTGCGTGGATCCAAGGTGTGCGAATAGCGCCGGCCGGCGTGCTCGAAGCCAACCCGATAATCACCGGAACTGCCGGCGGCGATGTCGTCGAGCGCGATCACGGTGTCGTAGTAGGCACCACCCCGCGCATCGGTCATCGCGGGCTCCACGGCCACGCGCCACGATTCGCCTCCCGGCTTGTGTCCTGCCGCGAGCATCTCGCCACCGAGCTCAATCAGGAAGATCGATACGCCGCGCTCGCGCAGGCGCGCGCCAATGCGGTCGATTGCGTGGCCCGGTCCTAGTGACGAAACGTCCATGCTCGCGCCGCCGGGCTGGCGCGCACGATGCTGGATAGGATCCAGCTCAATGTTTTGCCAACCCACTTGCGCACGCGCGCGCTCGACTTCAGCAGGCAGCGGCGGCTCGCTGCGCGGCGCAACGGTGGCGCCGAAACCCCACAGCTCGACCAGCGGGGCGACGGTTGGATCGTAGGCGCCGTCGGTTTCACGAGCCAAGTTCAGCGCGTGTGCGAACACCTCGAACAGAGGCTGCGGGAGCGCTTGCCACGACTCTGCGGGCGCACGGTTGAAGCGACTGAGATCGGAGTCGGCTTCCCATGCGCTCATCTGTGCCACCACCGATGCCAGCTCCGACTCGATGAGGACCTGTAATCCGGGCAGTTGCGCCTCGGGCGCGACCACCTGCACGCTCCAGCTGGTGCCCATGCTCGACCCCACCAGCAGGTGGATCGGTGCAGGCGCGGCACAGCGGGACAGCAGGCCAATCAGCAGCAGGGCAATCAGCAACGCGAGCGCGACAGGTTGCCGTCGCGCGGTGATTGCATGCTTTCGAAACAGAGTCGCGATCAGGCGCATGGGTCGACTTCGATTGGGTGGGCGACCCGCGAGCTCAATGCCGTCTGCTCAAGCCGCTTGAGTGCCGTCTGCCCTGAGACTTTAGCGCGGTCGCGGTGCTGGGTTTTGGCCCTGAACCTTCTTCATTTTTGCAAGCCGCCAATCTCGGCGGCTGTGGGAGCGCTGGAAAGCGTGATGCGTTTGTTTCGCTGGATCGAATCGCACCTTCCGGCGCTGCTACACAAGCACAATGCCATCCTCTGTTCATCGGTGGACAACGAAGCCTGTCGTGGGATTGAGAAGGTAGCGCAGGCGCGATTCAGTCGGCCGCATAGGCCGACACGCCGCTCCTTCGGAGAACCCCATGCGCGATCAGGAGACAAGCGAGGGCGTGCGCGATTCATGAAAAGTCCGAGCTAGATGACTCCGGCGCCGAAGCTGACGACAAAGTCGGCCTGATTGATCGCGATCATGTTCAATGCCTCGCACGCCTTCACCCGGACGCGCTTATCCTCATCAGCAACATTGTCGACCACGCCAAGCGCGTGCTTTCCTTCAAACTGACCTTCGGCGCCTGGACCTCGTGATCTCGTCCAAACTCTTCGAACCTCTGGCCGTCGGCTCGCTCAGGCTAAGCAACCGCATCGTCATCGCGCCGATGTGCCAGTACTCGGCATCGGAAGGCCGGATGACCGACTGGCACCTGATCCATCTAGGCCAGCTGGCGATGTCGGGCGCAGCGCTGCTCACCATCGAAGCCACGGCGGTGTTGCCCGCAGGGCGCATTTCCTGCGGCGACGTGGGCCTGTGGGACGATGCGACCGAAGCGGCGATGGATACTGTTCTGCAGGGTGTCCGCCGCTGGTCGGCCATGCCGATTGCGATCCAGCTAGCGCATGCCGGCCGCAAGGCGTCCACCGACTTGCCTTGGCATGGCGGTGCCCAGATCCTGCCCGACCATGCAAATGGCTGGCAGACCGTTGCGCCCTCGGCGCTGACGTTCAAGGATAGCGACCATCCGCCCATTGCGCTTGATCGCACGGGTATGGAGCAAGTGCGCGATGCCTTTGCAAAAGCCGCGCGCCGCTCCGCCCGACTGGGCATCGACGCGATCCAGATCCACGCTGCACACGGCTACCTGCTGCATCAATTCCTGTCGCCGCTGTCCAACCAGCGGGACGACGAGTACGGTGGCGCGCTCGAGAACCGCATGCGTTTCCCGCTGGAAGTGTTTGACGCCGTGCGCGCCGCCTTTCCCGCCAAGCGCCCGGTCAGCGTGCGCCTGTCCGGCACCGACTGGGTGCCCGGCGGCTGGGATATCGAACAGACGGTGATCTTCTCGCGCGCACTCGAAGCGCGCGGCTGCAGCACTGTCCACGTGTCCAGTGGTGGGCTGCATCCCGCACAGACCATTGCGGTCGGACCCGGTTACCAAGTGCCGCTGGCGCGCGCCGTGAAGCAACGCATCGGTATCCCGGTGGTGGCCGTCGGCATGATCACCGACTTCGACCACGCCGAAGCCATCGTCGCCACCGGCGACGCCGACCTTATCGCCATCGCGCGTGGAATTCTGTACGACCCGCGTTGGCCATGGCACGCCGCAGCGCACTTGGGTGCCAGCGTTGTGGCACCGCCGCAGTACCTGCGCTCGCAGCCTCGGCAGTTCCCGAGCCTGCTACAACGCGGCGGCGGCACAGCGCTGTCTTAGCGCCGCGCCGCGGCAGGTTCGGCAGCTGCCACGGCCACGCGTCCCACTGATGCTTCTGCAAGCTGTCATTCGCTCCCGCCAGCTTCACGCCTCGACCAGTCTTTCCCCAGCTTGGCGGTGCCGTGTCGAAGCATGCCGATTCCCTACAACGTCAGCACGCCCCAAGGCGCGATCGCGGCGTAGCACCGCATTGCGATGTCGTGGACTTCGTCGGATTCCCGCAACACTGCGGGTGACAGCAGCGCGATCAGGATCAGGCCGAACAGCCGCTCATCAGGCGTGAACTTCACATTGCAACTCGCGCCCGCGAGCGGCGTTGCCAGCCGCTGGCGGAAATGGGTCAAGAACTTAACCAGACAGAGGACGCCAAGGAACCTCGACGCCAATGGCCGGCGGCAGAAATTCGTCCTTCAAGGACCCCTTGGCGTAGACCATCGCCCCGCGCAGGATGCCGGAGGCGATCCCGCCAAAAATGCCAGCGCTGAGGCGAGCGCATGCGGATGGGCGTTCATCGCCGTGTCGTTTGCCGTGACGACATCGGAGATACGCCGGCCAGCGCATCGGCCGCGATGAGCAATCCGCACGACAGCCAACGATTTGCCGGCGTTGCAGTTGTGCGGCTAGTGTTTGGAATGGCGCATCTCCCAGTGCGCTGCTGCGGTCTTGATGGAACGTATGTGATCGGCGGTATGGCGTGCTGATTGGCAGACGACACGAGGCGACTTCGCGGCTGCTGACATGCGGGGCCGGAGCCGGAGCTGGAGCGAGAGCTTTCACTGCCCTGTGGGCAGCGAGTTACTTTCTCTTGCTGTCCAAGAGAAAGTCACCAAAGAGGAGGACACCCCAGGCTCGCATCGCGCGGATGAAGCTCGCGCGGTCCCCTGCGCTACTCGCCGTTCTCGGGCCGGCGCAACCGAGCTTGGCGAAGGCGTGAAGGCGTAGCCGCGAAGCGGCCGAGCGCGCACATTCATTTACCCGAACATTTGCGCCTTTCCCCGAGCCCGGCTCCGCTGCCCGCTGCGAGCCCAATGGGGACCCAAGAGCAAAGATCACGAGCAAGCGCAACAGCAACAGCAACAGCGCAAGATTCAGAGCGTCGTTGCTTAAGGTCTAAACAGAATGCAACGCTACACTTGGGTCCGGCGTCCGCTCGCGAAGTGTGCTCATCGAGTCCCGCCATAGCAGCCGACGGCTGCTGGTCAATGTCACGCATTGCTGCCGTTTGCTCGGGGCTCGGGGTCACGCCACGGCTAGCAGCGGCTGGGGTGAAATGCTGGGCTTAGCCTGTTCGCCGATGAGCGCCTGCGTTCGATCAGGCGTATCCCGAATGAAAGCCCCGCACCGTAGCGGCATTTGCGGCCTAGACCTAGAATCAACCGTCGCCAAATTCTCCGGTGGAATGTCGCATCGCTCTCCACCAGGAACGGGGAGGCCAGATCGGTTGGATGGCTCTTTCCAGCCGACTAGCGCCGTTCAGCATCTAGCCGGACGCGGGGAACTTCGCTGGCGAACTTGTTCAGTTTGCTTGGCCTGGTCTCTCCTTTGGGTGGCAAGGGCCGTGCACAATCACTACGCGCCGCTGCAGATCCGACAGGCTGTCAGGCGGGCTGTCATCCCACGCCATCACCGATCATGCGTTGGCCGGCTGAGGCTAGTCGCCGTCCACCTAGGTCAGAAGGAGTGGAGCTGCCCTCGCAAGCCTACTTGCGCCGGCTCTGCAGTCAGCAATCCGAAGCGCGCCATTCGCGTGCAATTGCGCCCTCTATCGACTCCTCGTCGGTGTAATTCGGGTCACCGACGACGTGTACCACAGCACCTGCGTAAGCGCCTTACTTGCGGTCGCCTCGTTCAAGCGCTCAACCTTGAGCGCGGGTATCAAAATTGAAACGACCTTACCGCGCTTCACGATGGCGACTTTCTCGCAACGGCGTAGGATCGAGTTGAGTTCACGACGAACTCGACTGAAATGCGCTAAGCGCTTCGCTCCAAATTCTCGGCCGAGCGGCTTGATGTCAAAGCTCGCCTGCTCCTCCGATGTGCGTGGCGCGGTGGGATCACATCGCACGCCAGCAGCGCCTCCCGTTCATAGCTCGAGCGATTTGCAACGAATCATCTCAACGACTGCACCTCTTTCTTCAGGGGTGGAGTTGACCTCGTACAGCGCGCCCAAGAATTGGCCGAAGTACCGCGCTCAATCCGAACACTCTGATCGCTCAGCGGAGAATCCGAGCACTGGATAGCGAGCTCGACGCCGTCTGGCTGACTCAATGGCACAGAAGATCTCGTCGCATTGCAGCCCAGCCAGCAGAGGAAAGGTACAGCTCACGTCCGTGTGCCCGGAATCTGGATGACGACTTCGCTTGCGCGCGGATGAAAAGTGGGGAATCCTCAGGCCCGGTCGTCTTTCTTCGCTTCTCGTGATCCTTGGAATCCAATGGTGCAATTTCCAAGCACGCAGTGGAGTTTGATTCGGCGTAGCGGCGAGACCCCATCGGCACGGCGGGAAGCCTTTGGCAAATTGGCGCGAACGTATCGAGGAGCGATTCTCGCGTTCTTCCGGGCTCGTCTCAGTAGCGATGCCGCGGAGGATGCGACACAGGCCTTTCTTGCTGCGAGCTTCGAGCACGGTTGGTGGTCGCGCGCTGACGCCGACCGTGGGAGCTTCCGCAGTTTCCTGCTGCTGCTGTTACGCCGGCACCTTGGCCATCTGCGAGATCTGCATCAACTCCCTGTCGCACCCCTCGACTCGCTCCCCGAACTCGCTGATCTCGGTGCGTTGGCCGAACGCCAGTTCGACTCCCGCTTTGCGTTGCTCCTGACCGGACGCGCGCTTGATGCCTTACGCGGGCAATACGTTGCGCGCGGTCGCGCCAGCTTGTTCGAACAATTGTTGCCGTTGCTAAGCTCGCCACCCGAGCATGGCCAAACCAAGCTCTTGGCCATTGCGCTCGGTATGCCGGCGAATACGCTTACGGTCGAGATCGCACGCCTGCGAAAGCGGCTACGCGAGAGCCTGCGCGCGGAACTCATGCAGCTTTGTGCAGACCAGACCATGTTCGAGGCCGAGTGGACCACGTTGCAGCAGGTGCTCGACGGCGCCTAATTTGCTTCTGAGGTGCATGCTGCCTGAGCACGCGCGATCCTTGCGCGGGGAAAAGCACCCCAATCCTTTTCGGGTGCGCTTAGTGAGTGACCGCTGCTACAAGGCGGGGTTGCGAAGCTGCACGCTTGTCACTTTTGACGCGCCTGACGTAGTGCTGTGATTACACACACCAAAAAGCCACCGTCATGACTGCGTCGAATCCTCAAGTCACCCGCGTTGCCGCGGACCCTTCCGACTCCATTCTGATCGGCCTGGCCCGAGCGGCGCTCGCCGACTCAGGCGATGCCGAAATCAGTTGGCCGGCGCTGGACCTGGCCGATCCGAAGCAACGCGAGTTCGGCGATTACGAGTTGCTCGAAGAAATCGGGCGCGGCGGCATGGGTGTGGTCTACCGCGCGCGCCAGCGCAGCCTGGATCGCGAGGTCGCCATAAAGTTCATCGCCGCCGGATTTGCCGACAGCGTGAGTGTCGCGCGCTTTCTCGGCGAGGCGCGCTCCGCCGCGCGGCTGCTGCATCCGAATATCGTTCCGGTGCATGAAGTCGGCTCGATCGACCATGTGCATTATTTCTCGATGCCACTAATCAAGGGCATGACTCTCGCCAGCCTGCTGGACAAGGGGCCACTGGCGCCCGCAGCCGCGGTCACCTTAATGTTGAAATTGTGCGAGGCGATCAATTACGCGCATCGCCTGGGCCTGCTGCACCTCGATCTGAAGCCGGCGAACGTGCTGCTCGACGCCCGCAACGAACCGCTGATTGCAGACTTTGGCCTCGCTCGGCATATGGATGCCAGCGGTGGCGTCGATGCGCAGGAAGTTTCTGGCACGCCAGCCTTCATGGCACCCGAGCAGGTGCAGATCAAGCAATTTCGACTCACCGCAGCGACCGATCTCTATGGCTTGGGCGCGATCCTCTACTTTCTCTTGTCCGGTGTTTCGCCGCACGGCCACGGCAATGCACAAGAACTCATGCAGAATTCCGTCGCCGGACGGATTAAGCCATTGCGCGACATCGCGCCAGCCGTCGCGCGTGATCTTTCGGCCATCTGCGAGCACTGCCTGCAGTTGCACGGCAAAGACCGCTATCGCACAGTTGCCGAGCTCGGGGCGGACCTTGCCCGTTATCGCGACGGCAATCCGGTCAGTGTGCGTAGCGCCGGCGTGATCGAGCGTCTGGCGCGAAATGTGAAACGCAATCCGGCTCTGGCTTTGAGCTCCAGTCTCGCAGTGCTGGCTTTGGTGTTGGGTCTTGCAGGCAGCACTTGGCAATGGGTGGAAGCCGAATCGGCTCGCCGACTTGCAGACACCCAGCGTCGTGAAGCGGTAAACCAACGCGAAGTTGCAGAGCAGCGCGCAACCCAGATGAAACAATTGGCCGCGATGCAGGCAGCGACATCGCCTGATGATTCCTACGCCGCCATTGAAGAGCGCCAACGTCGCGCCAATATCCTGATCGAATGGCTGCGCACCCAAGGCGGCAGCCCAACCGAGCAACGCGCTCTGCTGGGCGTCTTTGTCGAGGCATTGCGCTCGGCAGGGAAGTCGGGGTCGGTGGACAGCCTCATTTGGGAAATTCCCAATCAGATGGGCCTTCAGTACCGCACCAAACTCAGTACGCAGCTGGCGCAGATGGGCGGCCGAGACAACCTGATCGCGGCCACCGTGCTGATGCTACGGCGCAGTGTGCGGGATGCCCAACATCCTGATCTGCCGCCGCTGATCGCCCGGTTGAACGATGAATTTGGAGAGGATCCACTCGTGCTGGCGACGATGGCTCTGGGCTGCAATGAGAGCCCACCCACCTGCGAGCGGTTCCAACTACGCCAGCGCTTGCGCGCGTTAGCACCGGATTTTCATCTGGCCTGGACCTACGGATACACCAGTGACCAAGCCCTGGATACGGAATCCTTGGCCGGTATGGCGAAGATCACCACCGCCCAGGATGCTTTTCCAGACCTGGTGGCCATCGTCCTGGACAAGGTTATCGAGCACCCGATGCCGGCAGCGGTCACCGAGCCCCTGCGGGCTGTAATGAGTGACCACGAAGTTGCCGTTTTCGAGCAGAGGGACGTGGTGGCCGCCATGCCCGTCACCAACTACGGCCCACTGACGAACGCCTGCTATCCGCGACACGCCGGATTCCTGCGTCGCCAAGTGGAAGACTGTCTCACCGTGGCGCGTGTCCTGTTCCAGACAGAACGTGCGCCCATCGTCGCAAAGATGGCCGGCGGCGCAATGCTGCGTCGCTTGCTGCCGGGTAGCCAGGAAGCCGAGCAGGCGCTCTCACTGCGCCGCCAGATGCTTTGGATAAAAGAGCAACCCGATCAAATCGATGATCAGGAGGCGATCAGCGAATCGCTTGAGTTCGACCGCGAGACTGCTCAACTGGGAGAATGGCCGGCGTTTTTGCGATTGGCCGAGCGTCGCGGCATTTCGTCGCTCCAGCCGCCCGCGGGCTGGCAGCCGGAACATCCGGACGATTTACTGTTGCCAGAGGAGCGAAGCCCAAAGCGGTGAACAAAGGGCGCATGCCTCTAAGCGGACATGGCGATCTGCAGTTCGGTGCAGCGTGGGCTCATTTAACGCGCACATTCGACGGGAAGGCTATCGATGCGACGCGAAGGCGGCGAGCGCTTGTTTTAGAGGTAAAGGATAGGAAATCCAAATTATTTTCCACCCTGAAGCCTGCACCCATGGCGGCCAAGCGCATGCTGCGAACGATGGCGGAGGACTGATTCGGGCGTGCGCTGAGCGCCTGGAATCGCGGTTGCCGCTCGCCTTGGCGGCAGCAAGCGCGAAAAGCGACGAGATCCGGCCTTTCGCGCGCAGCTCGGCGTGCCGGTTTGGCGCGCGAAACGCCGCTTCGCCCTTCTCACCAGTCCACGTCCTGCCGCTGGCTCGGCTGCTGTCGAAGGCACGTCTTCGCGTCGCCGCTTCGCGGCTGGCCCGGTCTCGTAGTAGGGCACTTGCTGGGCGTTGGGTTCGAGTGCAAAAGCATGGATGTCACACGTTCCCTTGGCCCACGTCCACGCGGCTGACGGCGAGTCGCGAGTCGGCTAGGCCCCCTGCGGGCGCGCCTTCGCTAAGCTTGGTCTACCTCAGACTCGAGCAATTGAGCCTGCCCACGCACTGGCACCTGGCGTCGCACCGAACCGCCCTAGGAATAGTAGAGGCTTCAACTCGTGTGTAGCGCAGCGAGTCGGAGCCGAATTCTCTAGCTTCGACGAACGTCCGAAGTTGGCCGATTACTGCCGATCAGCGAACTCGCCGAGGTCGGTCGCATCGGTGGGCGAGGTGGGTCACCGCTGCTGGCAGGTGATGGCCAGTTCGTTGGCAATGCGCGGTGTGGCGCCGCGCGGCGGACTCGAAGTGGTCAAGCGCAGGGACTCGGGTTGATTGTCCCGACGCGGGCTAATCAAGCGGCCTATTCTTTTCCGACAACGCCGACGCTTTGGTCAGCGTTGTCACCGTGGTTGAACCACGGTGACAACGGTTTCGAAGCTCCGCCCGTCTCGCCGCTCAGAACGCTAGCTTCGTCATCGTCGTCGACACGGTGCGACCGTCGGCCGTGAAGGTGAGCGTGGCGGTCGTGGCGCTGGTGAAATTAAGGCTGATCGTGCCCGCAGCACGGCTGGTGACCGCAGCAGGATTAAAAGGAGTGATGCCGAGCCAAGGTCCGGTGAATATCAACAGTGGCTGGCTGAAGCTGGTCCCGCTGAGAGGACCGGCGCTCAGGAACCAGATCGGTATCGAAGACTCGTTGTAGTGATAAATATTCACTGCATATGCACCTCCCGCACCGCGGATCACCACCATGCCCCAGCCGCTCTGCGCCGGGTTGCTCCAGGCGCCTGTGTAGTCGACGCTCGAGGGCGGCGGCGTGGTCGAAGGTTGCAGGAAGGCTTGCAAGCTCGGGAACACCTGGTCGAAGCGCGAGAAGTCGTCGCTGTTGTCCGGGGTTGACACCGTTCCGGTATTGGCACAACTGGCTGAACCGCCCAGCAGACCGCCACGAAGTTGGTAGCCGTTTGCGCTCAAGGTCAACAGCGCGCAGCCACTGCTGCCGCCCTCGGTGGTGCCGTCGGTGTAACCGGCCTGCACGAAATTGCCGCTCGCGAGGCTCGACGGGCCGAAGCCTTTGACCTGGCCCAAGGTGACCTTTTTCACATCGCCGGCCGGATGATGCAGCAACAAAACCTCGTTACCGGTCGCCAATGTGGCCGCATTCCAGCCAAGGAAGTTGGCACCGGCGGGAGGCGCATTGTTCAAGCGCAGGAACAGCACGTCAGAGGCCACGCTGGCGAACTGCACCGTCGCGCCGCCACTTACCTGCCGCGAGGACGCGTCAAGCACACCGCTGCCGCAGGATGTTGCCTCGTAGAACCAGAAGGTAGTCAAGGTATTGGCCACGCTCTGGCTGGTGAAGCAGTGCGCGGCGGTAAAAAAGTGAGGTGTCTGGGTGCTGGTGTCGGTGTCGTTCAACAGCGTTCCGGTGCACAGCGAGCTGCCTCCGCTGGTCTGGAACACCATCCGCGCCACCGCGTTCTTGGCGGCGGTGTAGGCGGCCGACGGATTGGTGACGCACTTGGCGTCGATCTCGCAACTTTGCGACTCGCCGATCTTGGCTAAGGCGAGCGAACCTTGCGGCGACACGAACAGATGCGAGACAGCGTGTAACGACGCCTGCACCCAACGCGAATTGGTGCCGGCGGGCAGGAAGATTTCGATGGTCTGGCGCTCGCCTTCGGTGACCGGAGTCCAGTACATCGGATCCACCCGACGCAGCTGAGCGATTTCGTCTGCGCCAACCACCGCGACCGCGCCTGCAGAGGCGTCGCTACCGACGAACCGCAGCTCCGCGCCAGCGGGCAGCGCAGCGATGTCGAGCCCGGATCGCAGGGCCACCGCACCCGGCGAAGTCACCTCGATGCGCGCGGTTTGGCCGCCATCGCGCAGCACCCGCCAAGTCAAAAGTGACCGGCTCGACAACGCCTCGGTGGCAACCCTACGCTCAATGCCGATTCTCAGGACTTTCTGCGTGAGCGCAGAGTTTTCGCGCCGTATCGCATCGACGCGGGCCTGCTCCATCGACGGAAAGACGACTGCAGCGGCGCTAGCCGTCGGGAAATCCTGGTCTTTCAATCGCAAGTCCGACACCGCTTTTGTATCGGCCCACGCCGTTTCTCCTGAGGCCTGCGGTGCGTCGGCCTGCGGTGCATCGGCCTGAGCAGGTGCGGCGAAGAGGACAGTGGTCAAAAACAGGACTAGCAGGATGCGACTCATGGCAACTCCAGAATCCACCGCCAGCACACCCGTTGCGCGCCGGACGCAGGGCGCATCATGCCACGCTTGGGGTGGGACGGATGACATGGGCGCGGCCATGCTCTTCCGATTTTCACTCCCACCCTAAGTGCGGAATCCATCTGAAACAATAGCCAAACCCAGCCGCAGGAGGACAGTGCCAATCAGCGCAGACCACGTTGCCATGGCCCAGGAGAGATCCACTGGAATGACGTTGAACGGAAACGGGAAGTTTTCCTGGACGCCGGCGAACCAGTTCTCGCCATTGAGCTTTTCCAGCCCGGACTCCCAGAACTCCCAACCCATGATCGCGCGAATTGCCAAGGTCGGAAACACGTCGCCTGCGGCGCGCAGGTGAGAAGTCAATCATTCCCAGAGACCCAACAGTTTGCGAAAACCAAACAGTTCCATCGTCATCTCTTAGTCAATTTCAATGATCAATCTCAGCGATCAATCTCACCGATCAATCTCAGCGAACGCAGACTCGCGAGAATTCCAGAATGGTCGCCATGATGAATCCCCCTCGGGCTCGATGCACGTACACGGCTCAGCAGCGACGCGCACTGCCTGCGAGCGCCTCCGAACCCCAACATGAGTATGCGTGCGAGTAGGCAATTGGTTACACCCGTGCAGCCGGAGCGGTTGTTGCGGCAACGGCGGAAGCCGCGAACAGCGCGGCTCTTGTGGGAGCGGCGGAAGCCGCGAAAGGTCTGCCTTCGAGGCTGGGCTTTCGTGGCTTGGGCCGCTCCCACAGGCAATCTCCCGGTTGCACGTTGATCAGCTTTTGTCTTTTGGACAAGCCGCATCAGGCTGATGCTGGGCAACCATCAGATCAGGATCCAACAGGCGAAAACTCCCGCCCCAACAATCGTCAACCGGGTGCAAGAGCTTTGCTTGACTCGCTGCGAGGGGTCACCTGCATCCGCTCTCTTCGTCCAAACCTCGACCCCCAAGGCCCGATAGGCTGCTAGCTCAAACACGCTTGCGATGCGATGCGATACGGTGCAGTCGTTGGTAACTTTCTGGGGGCGCGAGGCGTACTGTCATTTGATGATCGTTTGGACTTTTCCAAAGTCGCGGTGGACCACAAACCCATGGCAAGCTCGGCAACAGCACCCATTGATCTGATCGCCTGTTCACTTTTAGCGGGTGCCACACGGGCCCGTGGCTCGTGGACCGCGTTCACTGCGTCGTCGGGGAAGCGATGGCTGTCGCTTCATGGGTGTCGTTCGTCGCCACGCCGGTAATACAAATGCCGTCGGATGCGTCCTGGCTTCTGCGTGGGATAAGAAGCAACGAACGCTATGTCTCTCGCGAAGAAAAATCTGCTCTCGTCAGCAAGCAGGAAAGCCTCGGTCGGGCGGCTTCAACGAAGGCAGCGCTTATACCTATTCGCAAGAATGCGGCTTGGTGGGCACTCTCCCAAGACCAGCGCCGCCACATATTCGAAGCACAGTCGCATCACATCGAAGTTGGGTTGAAGTACGTCCCTGCGGTCGCGAGGCGGTTGTATCAGTGCCGGGACCTTGGCCCAGAAGAACCCTTCGACTTCCTCACTTGGTTCGAGTAATCGCCTTCCGACGCCAAGGAATTCGACAACCTTGTTCACACTCTGCGCGCGTCACCGGAGTGGGAGTTCGTCGACCGCGAAGTCGATATCCGTCTCGTCCATGAAGAAATCTAACCAAGGTCGCGGTCGGTCCGGCGGCCATTAACGGCTGGTCGATAAACTCCCCGAGAGCCAAGCAGTTGCAATGGCCGCATTCGGCGTGCCTCCACTCGACGTTCCGGGTGCCGCTTCCTGTTTAGCTTGGTACGACACCTGCTCTCGGCTCGCGGGAGATTTTCCGTTCACAACATGCACAGCACGATCCCGCAGCGCAGTAGGCATTCGTTTCAGAATGAATGATTGACCGTTGGCGGTAACAATCGCCTCAGGTGCCGGCGCGCGATGTGATCAAACCTTGACCGGCGGCCCATTGGGTGATGTCGTCGCGACGGATCGCCGCCGCCATCAAGGACGGGAAGGCGTCCGGCGTGCACGCGAATGACGGCACACCGAGCGCGGCGAGCTTTGCGGCGAGGTCCTTGTCGTAAGCCGGCCGCCCTTCGTCGCTCAAGGCAAGCAGGGTGATGAACTGGACGCCGGCCTCGACCAGCGCATGTGCGCGAGCCAGCAGCTTGTTTTCGACCCCGCCCTCGTACAGGTCGGAGATCAGGACGAGGATGGCGTTGTGCGGCTCGCGGATGATTTCCTGGCAGTAGCTGACGGCGCGATGGATGTCGGTGCCACCTCCGAGCTGGACGCCAAACAGCAGGTCGACAGGGTCGTCCAGCTGATCGCTCATGTCGACCACGGCCGTATCGAAAACAACCAGCTTGGTCGACACCGCAGGCAGGGACGCCATCACCGCGCCGAAGATGCTCGAGTACACGACCGATGCCGCCATCGAGCCGCTCTGGTCGATGCACAGGATCACCTCGCGCTGGGGACGGCGCGCCTTGCGGCCGAAGCCGATCAAGCGCTGCGGAATGATCGTTCGATAATCGGGTTGCCAATGCCGCAAATTGGCGCGGATGGTGCGGTGCCAGTCGATCTCCGCATGACGCGGGCGCAAGTTTCGCTGTGCCCGATCAAGCGCGCCCGAAATCGCCGAGCGCAGGGGTTCCTCGAGTTTGCGCATCAGCGCGTCCACCACCTGACCTACTACCTGACGCGCGGTCGCTTTGGTATTGGCCGGAATGATGCTGGAAAGCGCCAGCAGGTTCGCGACCATGTGAACGTCGGGCTGGATGCCTTCCAACATCTCTTTCTCGAGCAGCATCTGCTTCAGATCGAGACGCTGCAGCGCATCGCGTTGCATGACCTGCACCACCGACGCGGGAAAGTACTTGCGAATGTCGCCTAGCCAGCGCGCCACATTCGGCGCCGATCCGCCGCGGCCACCACGGCGCTTGAGCCCACCTGGACCCTCGGGTTCGTATAGCGCACACAGCGCCAACTCCATGCCTTGCAGAGTTCCGCTCAAGCCTCCGCAGCTGTTCTCTGCGTCGCTGCCAAGCACCATGCGCCAGCGCTGCTCGCGGGAGATCGGCCCGAGCGGGACGTCGTCGTCGATTGGGTCAGGACTCATCAGTCACTCCGAACAGTTCGCGCAGCATCGGCAGGGCGCGCTCCGCACGGTGCGCATCCGCCGCCGGTGTGGCGGCTGTGCCCTTACCGTGGGTATGAGGACGCTTCACGCGCTCGCCTAGGTCACGACGGTCGGCGGCTTCGAATTCCGCGAAGGCGCGTCGCACCAAGGGCAGGGCGCGAACGAAATGCGCGTCGCCCAGCGTCGTGAGCCAGTGATCGATCAGCGGCCAGACGGTGTCGCCGTGCAGCAGCACGGTCGCATTCCGATTGAGAAAGCCGTCGAGCCACTGCGCCGCGTCCAGCGGTTCGGTGCCGGACGACAGGTTCAGCTGCAATTGCTGCCGGATTTCATCAGGCGTAAGGATCGATGCATCCAGCATCAGCCGAGCGCACAGTCCGCGCAGCAAGGCCGTGCTGCTGTCTGCGAGTGCGGCCGCCCGCAGCGCCCGCTGCCAGGCTTGCGACTGTTCCTCACCTTGCCGCAAGGCGATTGCGCGGTCCGCTGCCAACAGTACGGCGCGGCAGCTTTCTGCGGGCTCGCCGTCCAGGTCGCAAAGTGCCAGGGGAAGGCCGACACAGGCGCGCAGCAACATCCCGTCAAACACATGCGCAACCTGTTCGCCGTCGGTGTTACGAACATTGCCGTAGCGATAGACGTTGGCCAAGGCGGGCAGTGCGGTCAGCAAACCAAGTGGATCGACATGGGTGGCGGCGCGCGCTTCCAATTCGGCAGCGACGACGGGAACCGCATCCGCCAGGTTTGCCAGCAGGACGCGATCAATCAGTGCGGCCAGCTCGGCCAGCTTTTCAGCCTTTCTTGCCGCTTCGACGGCGCATTGGCCAGCGGCGAATTCCACTGTCTGACCATAACGACCGGCGACGATCAGGTTGATCTGGAACGAGGGCTGCCAGGCCAGCGACCAGATCTCATGAAACGTCCCCCTCGCGGAGCGACCGACGTTGGTTATCTGGCCCCAACCGATGCCGAGCAGTGCCAGCCGATGCAACAGCTGGCTGCGCTGCAGGTCGGTTTCCTTGCGAAGATCAAGATCCAGCGTCTTGCTCAGCGCCTCAGGCTTTAGCCGCAGGCGTTTCTGTTCGACCTCAAGATCGCGTTGCAGCGGAACCATGGGAACGCTGGAGGGCACGCTGCCAATCACGTCGCCGACCAGCAGCGCTTCGGCGATCAGCTGCATTGCGGTGTCGTCGCCACTGCAGATGACGCTGCGTGTAGCCTCGCTGATTTCATCAAGTCCCGGCGCAGGTCGCTCGCGCATTGCTGCCAAGGTGTCGGCCAGACGCGCTGCTTCGATCAGGTGCGCCGATGAGCAGTCCAGATCGTGTTCGCGCAGTAGCCGCGCTACCCGCGCATACCAGCCGATGGCTCGTCGGCTGGCGTCGCCGCCGCTCCGCCAGAGATAGTCATACCAGCCTGGCGCTAAGATTCCGGCGCCATAGCCGCTGCGCGTGCTGAGATGCTGATAGGTCCACGGCACCCAGGTCGTCTGGGCCTTGAGCTTGGGCAGTCCCTTCAGCAGCCGTGCGTCGGCGGCGGCGCCTCCCAGGTTCGCCAAGGCAGGCACATGCCAAGCGCCGCAGACCGCGGCGATCCGCTGAAAACCTTGCTTGCGGGCATCACGTATCTGGCTGCGCATGTGCGCTTCGCGAATGTCTTCATGCGCCTGATCAGTCCGCCCTGCACGCGGCGCATGTTCGCGCAGCTCGGTCATTGCCTGGGCAATCGCCTCGAACAGACCTTCGCCGTCACCGCGCTCCTCGACCATGTGGTTCCACCATGACTCACCGTCGCCGTAACCAGCGGCACGCGCAAGCCAATCCAGCGGATCGTGCGGTGTGTCGTGATCGAAAATCGCGCCCGCAGATGGGCTGTCTGCTGGCTTGATCGGGCGGGTCTCAGCATCCGCTTGCGGCTCGGCTGGCTCTGCATCCTGCGTCGCTGCTGCGGTCGCCGCTGTACTCGGTTCGCGGCCGGCGTCACGCTTTGCTTTAAGCCGAGCGAGACTTAGCGTGGCTGGAAGATCGATGAACCGCACCGGCGTCCCAGCTTGCGCCGCCCACCGCATCGCCTGCCACTCGGGCGAGAACACCGCGTAGGGATGGAACACGGCGAGCTGCGGTTCCTCCACCGCGTGCGACAGCAGTGCGATCGGCGGCGACAGGTCGGTTTCGAGCAGATAGGCAAGCAAGGGCTCCGCACCCGCGGGACCCTCGATCAAGACGCAATCGGGCTGTAGATTTTCCAGTGCGCTGCGCAGGCTCAGCGCACAGCCGGGGCCATGGTGGCGTATGCCAAACAGTGAGATGCCATCGCTCATGGCAGCGACTTACACCTGCTCACGGAATGCGCGATATAGGTCCTTCCAATCGCTGCGTTCCTTGACCACCGTTTCGAGGTATTCGGTCCAGACGACAGCGTCCTGCAGCGGATCTTTCACGATGGCTCCGAGCATGCCCGAAGCCATGTCGGCGGCGCGCATCACGCCATCGCCAAAGTGACCGGCCAAGGCCATGCCATTGTTGATCACCGAGATCGCTTCGGCGGTGGACAGGGTGGAGCTCGGTGACTTTAACTTGGACTTGCCGTCCTCGGTCTTGCCATTGCGCAGTTCGCGAAAAATGCGAACGATGCGCGCGACCTCTTTTAGCGCGGGTGGCTCGGCGGGCAAGTCCAGCGCACGGCCCAGTTCGCTGACGCGCTTGACCACGATCGCGATCTCTTCTTCCTCACTGGCCGGCACCGGCAGGATCACGGTGTTGAAGCGACGCTTGAGCGCACTCGACAACTCGTTGACGCCCTTGTCGCGATTGTTGGCGGTAGCGATCACGCTGAAGCCACGCACCGCTTGCACCTCGGACCCCAGCTCAGGAATCGGCAGCATTTTCTCCGACAGCACGGTGATCAACGAGTCCTGCACGTCAGCGGGGATACGCGTGAGTTCCTCGACACGGGCAATCTTGCCAAGCCGCATGGCACGCATCAGCGGACTCGGCACGATGGCGTCTTCGCTGGGGCCGTGCGCCAGCAGCTGGGCATAGTTCCAGCCGTAGCGGATTTGCTCTTCGCTGGTGCCGGCGGTGCCTTGCACCAGGAGAGTCGAATCGCCACTGATGGCTGCCGTCATATGCTCTGAAACCCACGACTTGGCGGTGCCGGGAACACCGAGCAAGAGTAGCGCGCGATCTGTCGCCACGGTGGCGACGGCAACCTCCATCAGTCGACGGCTGCCGATGTACTTGGGCGTTACTTCAAATCCGTTGCTGAGCTTGCCGCCAACCAGATAGGTCACCACCGCCCAAGGCGAGAGTTGCCAGTTGACCGGGCGATTTCGTTCATCGAACTTCTTCAGCTGTTCTAGCTCCTCGGCGTATTCGTGCTCGGCGTGTTGACGCAGTACGGCAGTGGTCATTGCAGCTCCGTTGCGGGCCAGATTTCAGGGGTGGGTGTGCAGCGCAGCGCGCACATGGATGATGCGTTCAAAGGCCAGCGTGCAGTCGGCCATCGCGGGCGTTTCGTCGGCGCGACGTGGCAAGTCGATCACTCTGCCCAGTGCATCAGGATGGAGCAGGGACGCCAACTCCAACAGACACACGCGCAGTCCGTAGTCGTGACGAAGGCGGTCGTCCTCGAAGCAGGTAAGCATGCTGGTGAGCAAAGCCTTCGAGTAGTGACAAGACAGCGTCTCTCCTGGAGCACATGACGCGATGACGTCGTTGAGCCCGCCGTCCTTGTTCAGCGCGTCGATCTGATTCGGCCAGTGCTTCTCGCGCTGAGCGACCGGCAGCAGGGCCAGCAGATCGCTGGTGCTCGTCCGTGCGCCGGGCTTGCGCGCACCCAGCAGCGCTTCCACCCATTCTGGATCCTTTGCGTCCACCCGCTCCTGCCAAGCGCCAATCAAGGCAGCCGACCAGTCGCTCTTGATCGCCCAGGTGACCAAGCCCTGCGGATTCATTCCGGTCTGTGCCGTCCACCATCCCAGCGGGACCTGGCGGACCAATTGATACAGCCACCACGCGCGTTCGCCGAGTGGGTCGTGTTGCGGACGTGTCGCCTCGATTGCCGATTGGCCCCAAGTCGGGTTTGCGCTCTGCGGCGCATCAAGTTGCCAACTCTTGCCGAGCAATCCGCGCTTTTGCACCAGCAGAGCAGCCACCCAGCCGATGAGTCGCTGCGCATGGGCCGAGTCCGGCAAGCAGGCGAGCAGGCGCGCAGCCGCGAAGCGGACATCGCGACTGCGATCCTTCAGCAGTGGGTCCAGCAGGTGGGCGTCGTCGGCGTGCAGATTCACATTCATGGCAGAGACAAAGTCCGCCCGTTCTGTGGCTGCGAGCTCGCTCAGACTCGCCTGCAAGAGCTCGCGCGCCTCGCCGGCGGAGCTCGCCCGCAACCGACGGAAGAAGGCCAACCTATCCAGATGATTGGCTTCCTGCCATACCCGCATTTCGCTGTCTTCATCCGAGGCCGTGAGCACGCTGGCCGCATATTTCCAGTCCGGGTTTTGCGCGGCGAGCCAACGCCCGCGCGGGCCAAGTACGGGCAGCAAGATTGACCGCAATGCTTGACTGCGCTGCCCGGTATGCAGCGCCGTCGGTAACAGGATCGGAGGTAAGGTGAGGCCGACATCGGCAAGTCGCCGACAGGCTTGGTCGATCAGACGCGCTTCATAGGCCTGGTGCGGTGGGCCAGATGCAAACACTTCGGTGATCGCCGACATCCACGGATGCGACCTTGAGAGCGTGTTGGGATCCGCCTTCGCCGGTGCAGGCAGAGGCTGTTGCGATGGGTCTAGCGATCTCGACGCCAATTCGCAGGCGGCCAGAACGCCGCTTCCGCGGGCGAAGTTCAGGGCGGGATCGGGACTCTCGGAGACGCGTGCGAGCAACGCGCCGATGGCGCCATCAATCTCGAACGCGGACTCAGTCTGCACGCCGATCAGCGCCGACTTGATCCAGCGCTCATTCATTCGCCGGTCTCCAGCGCCCAGCGGGCGCCGCTGTCGTCCCAGCCGCTCAGCAGTCGCAATTGGTTTCCGGCCCATTCGCCCATTGTCGTGACCGCGTGGCCGCCGCTGAACGCAAGCAGGGTCCACGCCGAGTCCTCATCAACTCGCCAAGGTAGCGTTCCTGCGGCGGTGTGCAGCCGCCAGTCGTTGCCATCACGAAAAGGTGTTGCGGCAGCAAACACCAGCGGGAACTGAGCGAGCCAGGGGTTACTGGCAAAGGCCTGCGAGGCGGCATCGAATGCAGTTTCAGCGTCTTCCTCGGTCCAACTGACTGCCGTAAGTACCTTCGATACGGTTTGGGCGATGGCGCGCAGCGGCACGCTGCCTGGGTAGAAGCGCAGTTCGGCCGCGTACTGCGCACCGTTCTGCCATTCGCGGTCCCAAGCCTTCCCGGCGTAGGAAAATTCCTGCAACAGCGCATGGCGGCGGCTGGCTAATCCCTGCAGCCACACACGACGTTCGCTTAGCTTGGCCTCGGGCTCGGTGATGATCTGCCCCAGCACTCGCCATTGGTCGCTAACCGCATCTCCCGCAGCCTGCGCTTCTGCCTTGTCGGCCGCCCAACCCAAGGCCGCACGCAGATCAGCCAGTCGCGGTGCTGACAGCTGGCCGCGGCGGCGCACGCCCTCGTTGATCAACTGCAGCAGACCGAAGCTCGCAATGACGTCAGCCTGACGCGCCGCGCCCTCGCTCATCAGCGCCAGCGCTTCACGCAGGCGCGCCGCCAGCCCAGGTGCTTGCGCATCGATCATGCGCGCAGCCATGGCGACGCCATCCCGACGCTGCTCTTGGCCGAATCGGGCGAGTCCGCGCCGAAACTGATCAGCGATCCAGCGCTCCAGCTCGGTCGCACCAGCCTCGATGCGCGACCAGCGCGTGCTTTCCCGCTTGGCTACAGCAGCCGATGCGGCCGCCGGGTCGTCGGCAGGCTTCGAGGTTTCGGCGACGGCTGCTTTCCTCTCGCTGCGATTGCGCCGCGAGGCCAGCCATTCGTCCACCCAAGCCGGACGGGTCGTCGCCGCGAAACGCGGATTCTTCTGCGCATAGTTCAGCAGCAGGGCGAGGCCATGCTTGCAGGGAAATTTTCGACTCGGGCACGAGCACCGACTGACTAGCGCGCCGAGATCCACCTGCGCCTGATACGGATTCGATCCGCTGCCTTGGCATTCACCCCACACCGCCTCGTCATCCGCGCCCAGCGTGACCCACTTGCTGTCCGCAACGAGGCCGTTCGCGGCCTTGGCAGAAGATTCATCCGGTGCCAGCGCCAGTACCTGTTCCCGCGTCAGTGCGATCCCCATGCAGTCGCCGCGGTCCTTGCTCGATGTGGTGTGCGCAACAGCATAGCCGAGGTGTGGAAGCGGGGGATTCGCGGTGTGGAGCGACTCCCTTGTGGGCTGGCCGGGATTGGATGGATGCCCCCGTGGGTGAATCGTCGAGTGATTAGCGGGGACGCCATTGGTCATTTCGGAAGACCAAAAGGCGGAAACGTATTGCTGAGTCTTGGGAAGGAAGAGCAATCGCTTTGGGACTTGGAAAAGCAGGCTTGCGACCACCCCCAGTCGCTCCCATCCTTCCTTGGCAATCTTTGCCATCGGAGTGCGCCATGGCCACCATGAACATCTCCCTGCCGGATGAGCTCAAGCAGTTCGTCGATGCCCAAGTGGCCGAGCAGAGCTACACCTCTAGCAGCGAGTATCTGCGCGAGCTGATCCGCAAATAGGGGGGGAGACCGAGACACTGCGCAGTGCGCCGATGCACGGATTTAACTCCGGCGCTGCGACACCGATGGAGTCTGACTTCTTTGATGGAATGCGCCTACGCGCACGGTCTCTCAACCAGGCATGAAGCGACCGTTCTGGCGGCCTCTGACCAGGCACGATGTCGATGCGGCGGCCGAGTGGTACGCCAGCCAAGGCGGCGTGGTGTTGGAACTGGCCTTCATCGAGGCGCTGGAAGCGGCCGTTGATCTGATCGCGCGGCATCCGTCCAGCGGATCGACCCGCCACGCCGCGCTGTTTCCAGATCTGTCTACGCCCGTGCGGTTCTTCCCGCTGAAGAAATTTGAGCGCTACCTGAGCTACTACCTCGAGCTGTCGGAACGCATCGAAATCGTTCGAGTGTGGGACGCCGCGCGCGATGCGCAGAACCTGCCGGAAAACGCTTCGTGACCACATTCAACGAAGATTCCCGCGTCAAGATTCCCGCATTGCTGCACCTACTGCGGCTCGGCTATGGCTATCTGTCGCTGAAGCAGGCCAGCTGGGACAAACGAAACAACATTTTCACCGGAATCTTCGAGTCCGCGATCACTCGCATCAACCCCGGAATTGATCCATCCGCGATTCCCCCTTTGCTCGACGAAATCCAGCTCGAACTGCAAAACGAGGATTTGGGTCGGGCCTTCCACAAGCGTCTGACTGCACGTGCCGCCACGCGCTTGATTGACTTCGACAATCCCGACAACAACGACTATCACGTTGTCACTGAGCTCCCTTTTGCGAACGGTGACGACAACTTCCGACCCGACATCACGCTGCTGGTTAATGGCCTGCCGTTAGTGATCATCGAGGTAAAGAAGCGGATGAATCCTGGCGGTGTGCGGGAAGAGCGCCATCGCATGGATCGTCGCCACGCCAACCCAGAGATTCGGCACTTCTTCAACCTTCTCCAGCTGATGGTCTTCTCCAACAACATGGAGTACGACGAAGCGGCGATTGAGTCGATACAGGGTGCGTTTTACGCCGCCTCTACCTACGGTGCCGCGCACTTCAACTACTTTCGTGAGGAGCGCGCCACGGAGCTGGGTGGCTTCATCGGACTGCCCCAAGAAGACGCTGAGGGCATCGTCCTCGTCGACAACAATCTCGTCAGTATCAAGGGCACGGCCGAATTCGACCGCAACAAGTCCGTCGACACGCCGACCAACCGCCTGCTGACCTCGCTGACCCGTCGCCAGCGCCTTGCCTTCATTCTGCAGTACGCATTCGCCTGGCTTGATGAGGAAGGCGGTATCCAGAAACACCTGATGCGTTACCCGCAGCTGTTTGCCACCTTGGCCATCGCCGAACGGCTGGGAACTGGCGCGCGCAAGGGCATTGTCTGGCACACCCAGGGCAGCGGCAAGACGGCTCGCTGAAGATGCGTCGCATACCGGCCACCCGCGCTCAGCGCTGCGCTTGTGTTGCACGATGAAGGAGATTCGCAATCTCGTGAGATGCAAATCAAGGCCTTCAAGAAAGGCACCGTTGACCTAGTGTTCGTATTCAACATGCTGCTTACGGGATTCGACGCGCCACGCCTGAAGAAACTGTACTTCGGCCGCGTCATCAAAGACCACAACCTGCTGCAGGCGCTGACACGCGTCAATCGCCGCCATCGTCTTTTCCGTTAAGGCTACGTAGTCGACTTCGCGGACATCCAGACCGAGTTCGACAAAGCCAATCGCAACGACTACGACGAACTCACCGCCGAGCTCGGCGATGACATCCAGCACTACAGCAATCTGTTCAAGAGTCGGGACGAGATCAGCGCCGACATTGCCGCCATTCGCGAGGCACTGTTCGCGTTCGCGCTAGACGATGCCGAGCTGTTCTCGAAGCAAATCGGTGCTATCCATGATCGTCAGCAGCTGCTGGCTATCGTCAAGGCACTCGCCACTGCACGCGAGCTGCACAATCTGATCCGTCTGGGCGGCCATGACGATCTGGCCGACTTGATGGACTTCCACAAGTTGCGTCAGCTCCACACCGAAGCGCAGAACGCGCTGGCCGCATTCAATCTCAAACAACAAATCGAACAAGCGAACGACACCTCGGCCTTGCTCAATCAAGCGCTGGAAGACGTGATCTTCAAGTTCGAGAAGGTCGGCGAGGCCGAGCTCAAGCTGGCGGATGAGCTGAAAGACATCCTCCGTCGCACCCGCGAGACACTGGTGCAAACGCAAGACCCGCAGGACCCGGATTGGATCAGCCTGCGGCAGGAGCTGGAGCGCCTGTTCAAGGCCAACAAGCTCAGTGGAGTGAGCCAGCAGGAAATGCAGACCAACATCGTGAGGCTGCGCGACATTGAGCGCCGTGCCAAGGCGTTGAATCAAGCCGACGCCAATCTTGCGGCCCGCTACGGCGGCGATGCGAAGCTGCTGCGCGTGCACAAGCGGCTGCTGGAGTCGCGCCGACTGGGCGACAGCCAGACCCGCCTGCATACCGCCTTGAGTGTGGTGAAGCAGGCCGCAGACCGCGCCGTGCTCGGCAACCGCCAGCTGCTTGGCAATCCCGACTATTTTGAAAAGCAGCTGATGCCGATCGTCGTGCGCTCGTTCCGCGACGCCCAGCCGCCCGGGCCGGACTCGGACACCTGTCGACTGATCAATCAGCTGTTGGTGAAGCAATACCTCAGCGAATCCCAGGGCCACTTGCGCTTTTGACTGAGTCCCAATGAATCAGCCCAGCTACCAGCAGCAGACCCGCGACCTGATCGACGGGCTGAAGGCCGTATGCGCCAGCAATGGCCTCGGCAATGACGGCAACGAATACAAGATCATCGTCCAGTCGTTCCTCTACAAACTTCTGAGCGACAAGTTCGCCTATGAGATGAAACGCGTCGAACCACCGCTGGCTAACGCTGGCGACTGGATCGCCTGTTGGCAGGCGATGACGCCCGCGCAACGCGAGATGCTGGAATTGCAGCTCGCGGCCGCCGTGCCGCGACTCACTGCCGAGCAGCTCATACCCAGCCTGTTCAACCGGCAGAGTGAGGCGGGCTTTGCTCGCCTGTTCGATGACACCTTGATCGCGATCGCTGTCGCCAATCATCAGATCTTCGCGGTGCAGACCGACGACGGTGAAAAGGTGCCGTTGTTCGACCGCCTAAGCGAATACGTCACCGGCAGCGCCGACCGGCGCGATGGCTTCGTCCGCGCGCTGTTCAACAAGCTGGCGGGCGCCAGCTTTGAGCATCTGTTCGAGCAGAAGTACGACTTCTACGCTGCCCTGTTCGAATACCTGATCAAGGACTACAACAAGGACAACGGCGGCAAGTACGCCGAGTACTACACGCCGCATGCGGTGGCCACCATCATGGCCGATATTCTGGTGCCAGCCAGCCAGCGAGCGTGGCTGCGTCAAAAACGTCACCGCCTACGACCCGGCCAGCGGCTCCGGCACGCTGCTGATGGCGCTGGCCCACGCCATCGGCGAAAACCACTGCAGCATTTTCTCGCAGGACATCTCACAAAAATCCTCCAGCCTGCTGCGCCTGAATCTGGTGCTCAACAAGCTGGTGCACAGCATTCCAAACATCACCCAAGGCAACACCATCCTGCATCCGGTGCATCGCGACCCGAACGCACCGAGCAAGCTGCGCCAGTTCGACTACATCGTCAGCAATCCGCCATTCAAGATGGACTTCAGCGATTTCCGCGACGATCTCGACAGCGACGCCAACGCCAGCCGCTTCTTCGCCGGCATTCCGAATGTGCCGAAGAAGGCCAAGGACAAGATGGCGATCTACCTCTTGTTCATCCAGCACATCATGGCCAGCCTCAAACCCGGCGGAAAAGCCGCCGTCGTGGTGCCCACAGGCTTCATCACCGCATCAAGCGGCATCGAAAAGAAAATCCGCCAGAAGCTGGTCGACGAAAAGATGATCGCCGGCGTGGTCTCCATGCCCAGCAACATCTTCGCCACTACCGGCACCAACGTCTCCATACTTTTCATGGACAAGGCCAGTCGCGATAGCGTCGCGCTGATCGACGCCTCCGCGCTTGGCAAAAAGGTGAAGGAAGGCAAGAACCAGAAGACTTTGCTGAGCCACTCCGAGGAACAGCGCATCGTCGATACCTTCCGCGCGCGCGAGGCGGTGGAGGATTTCTCGGTGGTGGTGGACTACGACGACATTGCTGCCAAGAACTACTCGCTGAGTGCGGGGCAGTATTTTTAGGTGAGGATCGAGTATGTCGATCTGAAACCCGGAAGCGTTCAAAGCCAAAGTTTCGGGCTTCACCGAAAGGCTGAATCAGCTGTACGAACAGGAAAGGGTGCTGGAATCGAGCATCACTGACAGCCTCAAGAGGCTGCTCCATGGATGACCGAAAATCCTGGGTCAGGAAGACTCTCATGGGGCACATCCATGTCAAACATGGCTTCCCTTTCAAGAGTGAGTATTTTGCAGAAGCGGGTGAGCTCATAGTTCTTACGCCCGGCAACTTCTGGGAAGCGGGCGGCTTCAAGCATCAACTCGGGAAGGAAAAATTCTATCCCTCGAATTTTCCACCCGAATACCTGCATGAAAAAGGCGATTTGATCGTGGCCATGACCGAGCAGGCAGAAGGCCTGCTTGGAAGCATGGCGCTCGTGCCGGAAGGCAATCGCTATCTTCACAACCAGCGAATCGGAAAGGTCACGGCGACTAGTGACGAGGTATGCCTCGCATTCCTCTATCACGCGTTCAAGACGCGTGCCGTTCGAGAACAATTGAGCAACACCGCAAGCGGAAGCAAGGTCCGGCACACCTCCCCTGAACGCATCCATGACGTCTCGATTCCTCTGCCATCCGTTGACGAACAGCAGCGCATCACTACCGTCCTTTCCACCATCGACGCCAAGATCGACCTAAACAATCGCATCAACGCCGAGTTGGAAGCGCTGGCGAAGACGATCTACGACTACTGGTTCGTGCAGTTCGACTTCCCCGACGCCAACGTCCGCCCCTACAAATCCAGCGGCGGCGCGATGGTCTGGAACGACGCCCTCAAGCGCGAGATTCCGGCGGGATGGAAAGCTCTTCAACTCGACGAACTTGTCGATGTCGTCAAAGAAGGCGTGGGACCCGAAGATTTCGATGGGACGACTCCGTACGTCGGACTTGAGCACATCGCGCGGAAAAGCATTGTCCTGTCAGCGTGGTCAATCTCCAGTGAGGCGACCAGTCAAAAGATCGCGTTCCGCTACGGCGACATCTTGTTCGGGAAGATACGGCCGTATTTCCACAAGGTTGCTTTCGCAACTATTGATGGGATTGCGTCCGCCGACGCCATCGTCATGCGGCCCAAGAGGCCTCAATTTTCCGGATTGGCCCTTGAAACTGTTTTCTCAGATAGTTTCGTAATGGCAGCCACGACATCTAGCACCGGCTCGAAAATGCCGCGCGCCGACTGGAACGTCATGAAGCGATATTTGGTAGCTGCACCGGATCAGCTTTCAGACACGCTATCGAAGTATCAAGAGTTTTTTCAACCCATCGCCAGCAAGATCGATTCGCACGTTCGACAGAACCTCGAACTCACCCGACTCCGCGACTGGTTACTCCCCCTGCTGATGAACGGCCAAGTGCGCGTGACATGACCGTCGTTCGCTGCACCGCCAAGCTACTCAAGCGCCTGAAGC
>Ga0163147_10002067_pt1 | contig 29276 bp, 23 predicted proteins | sample OliLakLV19MP6G1_FD_148597 | JGI IMG/M metagenome (GOLD analysis project Ga0163147, IMG submission 148597) | Freshwater microbial mat bacterial communities from Lake Vanda, McMurdo Dry Valleys, Antarctica- Oligotrophic Lake LV.19.MP6.G1 | ecosystem: Environmental > Aquatic > Freshwater > Lake >...
ACCACTGACCGGACCGGCTCCGCCCACGGAGTTAGCGTTCGCTGTTCCTCCCGAGTTCTGGGTGCCGAGAGCGCCTGCAGGTGAGCTGAACAGCCCACTCGGTTCCGACGAACAGCCAGCGGCGGCCAAGAGGCAGCCTCCGAGCATTGGGCCTAGCCCACGAGCGTCGCGCTTGGTTCTAGGCGGATAGGTCATCAACCGGGCGCTAGCTTGGTACCGTTGGGTGGGAATTCAAGTCGAAACGCCCGCGCTCGAGCAAACGAGCGAACGCACCCTATGGAAAAGCCAGGTCCCAGCTGCCGCCAACGGAGCGGCACGACGGTTGCGGGTCGGCGTTCAATGTGCGTGTGCCCGGAGATCTCGCTCCAGCGGGGGCCGCTCCGACGGAGTTGCCGACACCCGAGCTTGCAGCATGGGTGCAAACACCGCGCGGAAGCTGTAGGCGAGGTAGAGTTCTAGCCCCACGAGCAGAATCGGAAGGGCCAAACCAGCTGGAGTCAAGAACAGATGGAACCCCAAAATGTTCAAGACCACCGGTGCCAGAAGCGTGAGAGCCAAAGGAACGTAGCGGCCGAGGAGCAGCAAGGCCCCCGCTAGCACCTCGGTGCCCTTGATGAAGGGAAACATGTAGCCCGTTGCCGCCAGGGCTCCTGCAAATTCACCCGCCGCGCCGCTCATGGGCGGTTGAGGCAAGAAGTGTAAGAAGCCATTGAGCCCGAACACGAAGAATCCAAGGCCAAGCGTATAACGAGCCGCGGTGACTGATTTGTCGGAAAGTGAGGACATTGGGTTGCTGCCTTTCAGTGTGGAACCCAATCACCCTGGTCGCGGAGGGGTTCGATGTGGCATTGCGTGCAGCCCAAAAGCTGAGCGATTCTTCACTCGTCGCGACAAAGGTTGGCTCGACCAGCTTTGGGCTGTTTGCGGCCGAGAGCTACCTGGCTCGTCGCGGCACGCCAAGGAACGCAGAGGAGTACAGCGCTCCGGGTGGGTCGCTGTTTGTGGTGACGCCGGCGACACGTCATCGCCCGGCGAGAGTGAGTCTGTTCTGTGAGTTTCTGATCAAGAGCCTGCGTGCGTTGCCGTGGATACGGTGAGGGAATTGGCTTGGGGAGGAGCTGCGGCTAGGCTTCGGGTATGTGGCCATCGATTGAACGTGCGTTTCGCGAGGCTTTGCCCGCTGATGCGGGGCTTTCCTTTTGTTCGTTGCGTGTTGTGGAGTCCGAGCGTGATTCGGTTCAAATCCGGCAAGGGGTGTTGGAGCCGATGAATCGAGGTCTTGATCGGGGTGGGATGGTCACGGTTCGACACCAGGGGGGCTATGGCTACGCGGCGACGAGTGATCTTTCGTTGAGTGGGCTAAGAAGTGCGATCCGGAATGCGTCCCGCTGGGCGCAACAAACACGGGCGACGAGCGTCTTTGATTGGAATTTATTTAAGCAGGAAGCTGTGACGGCTTCGTACCGGTCCGTTGTGGGTCAGCCTTGGCTGGAAACGAGCTTGCAAGATAGGATTTCTTTGGTGCAGCGTGCGCATGCGGAATTGGTGGGGGCGAGCGAGATTGTTGATTCGCGTGCGGGCGTGAGTTGGCAACGCGACAAGATGCTGCAGCTGAGCCATGACGGAGGCAGAATTGAACAGGAATTTGAGTTTATTGCGCCTGATCTGAGCGTGGTGGCACACGCCAATGGGGTCACTCAGACGCGCAGCCTGGGCATGGTCGATCGGATGCGCCAAGGCGGACTTGAGCTTCTAGAAGATATTCGGTTCTGGGAGCGAGCTGCAGCGCTAAAGGAGGAGGTGTTGGAGCTTCTGAAAGCGCCGAACTGTCCCTCGGAAACGATGGATGTGGTGCTGATGCCGGATCAGATGATCCTGCAGATCCACGAAAGCATTGGGCACCCGTTAGAGCTCGATCGTATTTTGGGCGATGAGCGCAACTATGCGGGCACCAGCTTTGTGACTCCGGAGATGTTTGGGAGCTATCAATATGGATCCCCCCTGCTCAATGTGACGTTCGATCCAAGCGTGCCAACGGAAGTGGCATCCTACGTCACGGATGACGACGGAACACTCGCTCAGAAAGAGTACGTCATTCAAAAAGGGATCTTACAGAGGCCGCTCGGCGGAGCCATCTCTCAAGCTCGCGCGGACATGCTGGGGACGGCCAATGCCAGGGCTTCTAGCTGGAATCGGCCACCCATTGATCGCATGGCCAATCTGAATCTTGAGGTGGGTGATCAATCACTTCCACAGCTGATTTCTGCGATGGAGCGAGGCATTTTGCTCAAGGCCAATTGTTCTTGGTCGATCGATGATTCGCGGAATAAGTTTCAATTTGGTTGTGAATGGGGGCAGCTGATAGAAAATGGAAAGCTCACGCAGGTGGTGCGCAATCCCAACTATCGAGGGATCTCAGCTACGTTCTGGCGCAATCTCGTGGGTGTGGGCGATGCTTCCACGCGCGAGGTGCTGGGCACGCCCTTTTGCGGTAAGGGTGAGCCTAATCAGGCAATTCGAGTGGGTCACGCTTCGCCAGCGTGTCGTTTCAGAGGCGTAGATGTTTTCGGAGGTGACGCGTGAAGGCTCGTTTTTTTGAGCTCTTCGAGCTGGCCGATGCAGCCAGGCAAGGCAAGGAGATCTTGCTGGCGAATTACACGGGTGAGGATTCTGAATTCGTACGCTTCAACCATGGGAAGGTGCGTCAGCCGGGAAGCGTCGCTCAGCATGCGCTGAGCTTGGAGCTGATCGACGGCCAGCGCCACGCCAGCGTGGATCTCTCGGTGAGTGAGCACCCGGAGCTGGGTGCCGAGCTCCGTGCAGCCGTGCAGTCGCTGCGTCAAGTGTTGGCTTTTTTGCCAGAAGATCCGCATCTTTTGTACAGTGAGGAGCCTTGTTCGAGCAGCGTCGAAGGCGATCGAGCGTTCCCTGCTGGAGATGAGTTGATGCTCGAGATGGTGCGCGCGGCGACAGGGCTCGATTTGGTGGGTTTGCTAGCGGGAGGCGAAGTGAGTCGTGGGTTCGCCAATTCGCTCGGGCAGCGCAATTGGTTCTCTCGGCACACGTTCAATTTTGATTTCAGTGTGTATACGCGCGGGGATCGGGCGGTCAAATCGGGATATGCGGGGCAGCGTTGGGATGCGAGCGTTTTTGAGGGAATTGTGCAGGCAGCTCGGCGGGATTTGATCCTCTTGGAGCAGCCAGCCAAGACGATTGCACCTGGAGATTATGATGTGTATCTGGCGCCGCCAGCACTGCAAGAGATCGTGGATCTTTTGGGATGGGGCGGATTCAGCCTCAAGAGTCACCGGACGCGTCAGACGCCGTTTCTCCGCATGCTCACCGAGGGTGCGCGCTTGAGTTCGAAGTTGACACTCGTGGAAGACACGGAGAATGGTGCCGGCCCTGGATTTCAGGCCTCTGGCTTCATCAAGCCGCCTCAGGTGACGCTGATTGAGGGGGGAGAACTCAAGGGGGCACTGGCCTCTCCGCGTTCCGCGAAGGAGTACGGCGTGGTCCCGAATGGCGCCTCGGATCAGGAAAGCCCGGCGGCGCTCCACGTGCACTCAGGCTCGCTGCCGGTGGCGGACGTGATGCAGCATCTGGATAGGGGTCTGTTCATCAACAATCTGCACTACCTGAACTATTCTGATCGTCCCAGCGGCCGCATCACGGGCATGACACGCTTTGCGACGTTGTGGGTCGAAGGTGGACACGCCACATCAGCGGTGAATGTGATGCGTTTTGATGAGTCACTCTTTCGGGTGCTGGGTGAGAACTTGGTGGACCTCACGCGTGAGCAGGCGTTCCGCTTGGCGTCGGATACGTACGGCGGGCGTTCCACCGCCTCGGTGCGTCTGCCAGGCGCATTGATTCGTGGGTTTCGGTTGACACTCTAGCTACACTTGCTGGCGGTGCGCTCGCCGAGCACCCAAGAGATAGTAAGCATGCTTACTTTCAAGATTTGCTCGGAAGGTAAGGGTATGACTCCCGAGAGCAGTTTTGGCGCAAGCTGTGCCACTCCCAGAGCGCGCAAGAAGCCTGCTTTACCCACAAAAATACGGAGAAAGTGGCAAAGTCGTCCATTGGCACATGGCTTGCGTTGTTCGGATCGGGAGGGACGTCAACAGTCTCTCGATTCCAACAGGAGCAAGACTCATGAAAAATGCAAATAGGATTCAGGGATTGGTCAAGTGTGCGCTCGTAGCAGGCTGGATTTTAACCGGGTGTTCCGGTCAAACTTCGGCCGAAGGCGACGCGCTAGAAACGGGGACGGTGGCGTTGCCGCTCTCGAGCTACGGTCCTTCGGGGACTCGGTATCAATTGCGCAATGCCAACTTTGAGATCACTTCTCAGAACTATTACTATGATTATGGGATAGGTGGGCAGGGTTCGATGACCCCTCCGCCAGGCGTGCCTTCTATCTTCGCCAGCAGCGACTCGGATCCGGAGGCTCCGTCGATCGAGGTTGAGTTGGAGCAGGGGTCTTATCAGATCCACCTTCAGCCAGGTTGGTGGCTGGAGCGCGTTGAGAATGGAGTGTCCACTCCAATTGATGCTCAGTTGCTCTCGGGCGAGTACCAATGGGCGTATGTTTCCCCGCATGCGACGAGTTGGGTGAGCTATCAATTTGGCGTGGGTGGCCGCGCGTTGTGGTTCAATGGCAAGCTGAACGTGGACGTCCAGGTTTATGAAGACCCGAGCCAATACTATGGGCCGAGCGTTGGTGGTTCGTATGCGGTTGGTGGCAGTGCTTCAGGCGGTTCCTATGGGGTCGGTGGCAGCGCCGGCGCGGTTGCAACGGGTGGAGCCGCGTGGGCAGCGGGCGGCGCGTACGCGTTACCGTACTAACTACTCAAGACCTGAGCCAAGACGTCTACCGTTCGGACCATCCCTACGGTAGACATCTTGGATGTTGGAAGATCCCAAGTGCGGAACGCTGACTCCACTCTCGCCCGAGGTGCTATTGCCCGATGGTACTCCGTTCTGCACTTGGGAGGCGATACCTGAATACCATGCGACGTATCACGTGGCTCAGAATCACCCAGAAGCCGAAGATAGCAATGAGGGTTCGCTCGAAAGGCCGTGGAAGACGATCGCACAAGCTGCGCGTTCGCTGAACCCAGGTCAGCGCGTGCTGATTCACGCCGGTATCTACCGCGAAACGGTGCGCCCTCTTCGCGGGGGAGTGAGCCCGACGCAGATGATTGGCTACGCTGCCGCCGAGGGCGAGAGCGTGGTGGTGACCGGGGCCGAGGTTTACTCCGGACCCTGGCGGCTTTCTGATTCCTGGAAGCTACCTAAAGAGCTAGAGGCAGCGGGCGCACGCGTGTACCACGTGCGTCTCGCCCGTGAATGGTTCGTTGGTTATCTGCCGTTCGGCATGATCAATATGCCTCAGCACCATCTGGATATGGGTTGGGGCAGAACGTTTCCCGAAGAGCCCAAAACCAAGCTCCTGTTGAAACGGGGCCTCGTTTTTCAGGATGGTCGGCGCTTGCTGCAAGTGCTCACGATCGCCGAACTCAAGCAACAGCCAGGCGCTTATTGGTGCGAAGCCAATGGCTTGAGCGTGCACATTCGACCTTTTGAGGATGCCGATCCGATGGCGAGCGAGTGGGAATTCACGACCCGCGAACAGGCGTTTGCGCCGGAAACACGAGATGTTTGCTTCATTCAACTGAGTGGCATCACGTTCCAACATTGTGCAGATGGCTTCACCTGGCCGCAGCACGCCGCGGTGTGTGCCGAAGGGGGCACGCACTGGCTCATTCACGATTGCACCATTCGACAGGTGAATGCCAATGGACTGGATCTCGGTGGCAGCCATCCGATGCGTGTGGATGACGGCGGGCATGGGCATCACATTGTCCGGCGCAATGCCTTCCATGATTGTGGGATCTGTGGGATCTGCGCCACCAGCTTTCCTTTGAGCAACATGCTGGTTGAAGACAATCATATCACCGGTGCTGGGTGGCACGGGATCGAGCGCCTCTGGGAATGTGCGGGCATTAAGCAACACTTGTGCAAAAATTGTGTGTATCGGCGCAATGTGATCGAGAATTGCTTGAATGCTACGGGCATTTGGCTCGACAACGGCATCACCAATACGCGCGTCACCCAGAACTTGATCACGCACACAACGTCCGGATTTGGCGGGATCTTCATCGAGGCTTCGAAGCGTGGGCGTGTGATGGTGGATCACAACCTGATTCTCGGCTCCAAGATTGTACCGCCGCTCGGCGCCGGGATTGGCGATGAAGCGATCACCGGTGGGCATGGGATTTATGAGCATGATTGTGATCGGCTGCTGATCGCGCACAATTTGATTGTGGGCTGTGAGGGCGCTGGGGTGATGCTGCGGCTAGGGCGGGTTGAGCGTTTCATTAGTGGGCGTGGTGGCGTGTGTCGTGATCATGAAGTTTTGAATAATCTGGTGATTGATTGTGCTAAGTGTGTTGAGTTTGGGCGCCCCAACAACCGCGCGGATGGCAACGCTTACGCGAATCCTGGGCCCGAAGCGCCGTGGCGGATCCATGAGCCCGCTGAAAACATGGACTGGGAGGGATGGCGGGAGTTTCTTGGGCAAGATGCACAGGGTGCGCAGATTCAAGCGCGAGCGGTCTACGACACCGAAGCCAGGGTGCTACGCCTCGAGTTGGAACAAGCGCTTCCAGCCGTTGCTGCGCTGCCGCTCGTCTCCCGCGACGTTTTTGACAGAGTGCGCGCGCCTGGAGCGGTGGTGCCGGGTCCGTTCGCTCTCGGTTCCTTGCGAGTCTGGGAGGGCAGCGTGGATCCGCGGCAGCGGCGCTTTTCCGTTTAGGTGTCCGTGCGACTTAGGTCCCCGTGTGACTTAGGTGCCCGTGCGACGCGAGGGAGGCTCAGAATTCAAGGTTTTCGGGCGAGCTAAGGAAGCAGGCGCCGCTCGCTCCAGGTCGGGATGGAGTGCAAAAAGCTCGGCATCCTCCGGGCCAACGCGACTGGCGGCACCGAACGCAGCTAACTCGTTCAACGCGTTTCGCACCAAGCGCTCGGGCATGCTGAGGCGCCCGCTAAATTCGGCCACGGTGCCGTGCTCGGCCTGAAGGAGCGATGCGAGCACGCGTTCCGAATAGGGCTGAACGGTGCGTGGATCAAAAATAACTAGTGCTTGCGTGCGGAGGGTGAGGCTCACCGTCTTGTGGCGAACGGTGAGTTCTCCTGCTTCTCCGAGCAAGCTCTGCATGCGTTCGGCGAGCGCTGTAAAAAGGCGCTGGTGGAGTCGACGGATGTACTCGATTCCGTAGGTATGTCTGAACAAGTCGGCGTGATTGAGCTCCGCATGATCTGCCAGTGCGAGAGCCGCCAGGGCCGTCTGAGGGAGCGTGGACCCCTCGATTCTCGACCAGTTATCACCGAAGGGTGCGATCGTGGAGGCCAGTGCAACGCCCAACACGCGGCGACCGACGTGCCCTCGTTGCAAGATTGCGAAGCTGGTGGGGGTCGGTGTCTGGCGGCCACTCGAAGCGATGCCATGCAGCCCGCCTGGGGGCAAGGGATCTTGCCCCCAACACCAACTGCGAAGAACTCGTGATGGCGACTGCGTATAATCAAGGGATCCGACCAATAGCTGCACCTCGTACAGCATGGGACGCACGCCGCTCAGTGTCTTGCTGAGCGCTGCTTTCGACACCTGCACGTTCGCCGAGTTGGTCTCGGCATTCTGAATCAGCCGCGAGAGCTCGTGTACGGCGCGCCACGCACGCTGTCCCGGGGAAGCGCCTGCGGTTTCCGTGGAATTAGGAGCCACTTCCAGCGTTGCAACGCCCAGACTGCCCGCGGCAAGTGTTGCCTCCCAAGTGATCCAAGGTCGGAACGCGGGAGCTGCCGTCTCCGCGAGGCGTTCAAGCAAAACGTGCGCAAGCTCCGGTTTCAAGAGATAACGGAGGATGCGACAGCGTGCGAGGCTCGTGAGCGTGCGCCACTCAACCAAGTTCTCGGATGCTGCCAGGGCACAAGCCTCGTCTGCAAAGACTAGAGCCGTCTTGGGATTGTTGAGCAAGAGTGTGCCCAGCGCGCACAGCGTGAGCAGCTCAATCTTGAGCTCTAACGGAAAGTTTGGATCCAGACGCCGAAGCCGTGTCTCGGCCTCTTCCGCCATCGCAGGGCGACCGTGCATGAGATCAAGCCAGAGTGCCGTGGCGGCGTACCATTCATACTGCTCACGGCTATTCGACACGAGGCTCGAATGCAGCTCGTGCCACTTTGACATGCTCTCAAGATCGAAGGCGAGCAGGTTCACGCGCACCATCACACGGCAAAGCTCAGCCACACCGTCCGACGTGGTCAGCGCATTTTCGAGCAAGCCCCGCGCATCCTCCAACACCGGGAGCGGCGAATCCGAGACGCCATACAGCGTGCGCGTCGCCGAAAACGCGAAATAGAAGGCACGTGCGTCGCAGGCCGGCTCGCCCCGCAGCAGTTCCTCACTCGACGACAACGCATCCAGCGAGCCGCGGCGAAATCGAGCCAGCGCGGGACGCGCGGAAGCTATGGCCGACACAGACCTCTCCATACCTGGCAGAGTCTAGTCGATTTGAATCGAGTGAGAAGGGACATTGGAGGGGATCAAAGGTGCTACGCGCATCGGAGGTTGCCCGTTAAGGGTCGTACCGATGCGCGTTGTCTAGCGTCGGAGGAGCCGTTGGTGGTACGTCTGCCCCTCGGTTGGAAGCATGTGCGCGAAAGTACGAAGTTGGTTCATTCGGATTTTCAATGCCGAATCGAGTGTTTGCGCAAACGTGTCACGAATGACCCAGGGGACAACGCACAGGCCCGCGGTGACAACCGGATCCCCTAGGCCCCGCGTCCGGAGTGTTAGGCCAGAGAGCGTGTTTTTCGCGCCACGAAAGCGGGCGTTCGGCCGGCATTTGCGAACCGGTCAACGAGCGAGCCCAGGGTTTTGGGTGTTAACTGGATGCGCTAAGCCTGGGGGCATGCTGTGAAAGGTTTTTTCCAGAGCCAGTGGCAAGTCACGGAGGTGATCCCGGAGGGCTGGTTAGTAGCGGCCTACAATCTCAGTGCTTTGGGTCATCCGCTGCTCTTGTGTGTTCCGGAAGCGGTGCTCAACGAGGTGTTGGGAACGCAGGATATGGGGATCGTTTGGCCCCAAACACGAGTTGATACGCCCTATCGAGCCAAGCTCTTTGAACGGACAGCGAACGGTGTTCAGGCCTACGATCTAGCGGGGCTTTCAGTGCGTGCTTTGTTCGTTGACATCTTACCTGAACAGCGCGCGATCGTGTGCGGAGCCAGGGCGCGCCACGACAGCTCGGGAGCGGAGGCGAACGCCACCATCTTTGACCTCGGGAGCGGCCAGCCAGTAACGGCATTCACCTTAGGCGACGGCATCGGACAGCTCCAAGCGATCGAGGATGGTTCGATTTTCGTTGGCTACTTCGATCAAGGCATCGAGGGAGCCCTCGGTTGGCAGAACCCTTTGGGAGCGGCAGGGCTTGTGCGTTTCGATCAGAAAGGGGAGCTGCTCTGGCAGTTTCCAAGCTCGCCGAAGTTAGCTCCGATGGATGATTGCTACGCGCTCAATGCGCTGCAAGAAGAAACCTGGGTTTACTACTATCGCGATTTTTCCTTGGTGCGATTTAATCGCGCTGGCAGCCCAGATGTGGCCTGGAATTTGGGAGTTGAAGGCGCGCATGCGCTAGCGGTAGTGCCCGGGTATGCGGCGCTTTTCGGCTCTTACGAAGACAGTCGGGATTGCACGCTGCTGCGGCTTTTGCCAAGTGGAGCTGCCGACGAGATCCACCAATTTCAGCTACCGCTGCCGCCCAAAGCGCAGATTGTCGCACGCGGCGGGCGCTACGGCGCGCTCTCGGGCAGCCGTTGGTTGGGAGGCGATTTGAATCATCTCATTTCCGCTTTGGAGAGGACGCGCGCTTAATCCCGGTGCGTTTTGGCTTGGGCTAACCGGTATTGTTGGCGGAGCTTGGCTTCAGCATCACGCTGCTGTTCTTCAGCATTCAAAAGCAGCAAGCCGGGAACGGGCGAGGGACGACTCTGTTCGTCGATGGCCACATACACCACATAGGCAGAATTGGTGTGGGTGATGTTACCTGTAATGGCGTTTTCAGCGTGGACTTTGACTTCAACTTCGATGGAGCTTCTGCCCACGTGGGTCACGTAGGCTCGGCAGCACACCAGCTCACCGATATGCACCGGTGAGTGAAATGTCATGGAGTCGATGGCGATAGTGACGCACGCTTTGCCTGCGTGTCGCATCGCCGCAATCGCACCTGTCTCGTCCACCATTTTCATGATGAGGCCCCCGTGTACATTGCCAAGCGCATTGGCATGTACGGGCAACATCAGCTGATTCATCGTGATTTCTGAAGCGGAGACGGGCTTCGGCTGCATGGTATTTTTCTACCCTAACTGGGGGCGGCGTGCTACGGTCACGGCCATTCTTAGCGCGAATGTTGGAGCGCATCTCTCAATAGTCTGCACGTTTGCTCAATGGATCTCCTCTACTTCGTGATCTTGGTGAGCACGCTCATCTTCGTGCATGAGCTCGGCCACTTCATGTTCGCCAAAGCTTTTGGCGTGAAGGTGCTCACGTTCAGTCTCGGGTTCGGTCCCAAGCTTCTGAAGTTACGCGGGAGGGAAACAGAATATTGCATCTCGCTTCTCCCGTTTGGCGGCTACGTCAAGATGCTGGAGTCATCGAAGAGTGACATTGTGCTCCCCGAAGATCGAAAGCGAACCTTTGAATCGCTCTCGCTCTACAAGCGCATCATCGTGGTGCTGGCCGGTCCAGCGATGAATCTCATCTTCCCCGTCTTGCTCTACTTCTCCGTGTTCGTGGGCGATGGGCCCTTTCTCGCACCGACCGTCGGGATCGTGCTTCCCGATCATCCTGCCGATGGCAAGCTACTGCCGGGCGATCGCATCATGGCCGTCAACGGTGAGGACGTTGGAACGTTCGATGAAGTGAAGCGATTGATCGCCAAATCTCCGGGCGAGCCCGTGGCATTTAGAGTGTTTAGGAATAATCGGCATGTCGACGTAGAAGTGACTGCGGACGATGAGATTGAGCATCAAGCGCTGGGTCTTGTCCGACATGTCGGAAGTGTCGGCATTCAACCGAGTGCTCCTGCGGCGGTGATCGGTGTGCCGGAGCCGGATTCTCCGGCGTATCGAGCCGGCCTACGCTCTTTTGACGTGATCACGCAGATTGCGGGCGCACCGATTCGACGCTTCATGGATCTTGAAGCGATGCTTTCTGAAAATCAGGGTGAAACAGTGCCTGTCACGTACATGCGGCCCGTCACCACGCCGAACGCGCTCGGAGGCCTAGCGGACATGGGCGTCTACGAAGCTGGGGTTGTCGCGCTCACCCCCAATCCTGGAACAGGCACTTTGCTTGAGCGCGTGGGGCTGGAGCTGGCCGATGTCTATGCGGCGATCGTCCCCGAAGAGTCCTTTCTCTGGCGAGCGGGGCTGCGCCAGGGAGATAAGATTTTGGCACTCGACGGCGTCGCTATCACGGCTTGGTCGAGCTTTCGGGAACAGGTGCTAAAGGTTCCTGATATATCGCATCGTATTGAGTTCTTGAGCGCGCGCGATGGGCGCCCGCGTTCGGGCACGTTTCTTCTGCGGCGTGAAGAATTCACCGATGAGCATGGGCAATCGTTCGTGCATTATGTGCTGCCGGTGCAGCAATGGGTGCCGTTGGCGCCTGAGCAGCGCGTGGAGCATCCGACACCGCTCCGCTACGCCATGCAAAGGGCGGTCGAAGAAACAGTGGACGTGACGCGCTTTCTGTTAGTGGGGCTGGTCCGTGTTGCCGAAGGAAGAGTCAGTCTGAAGTCGATCTCCGGGCCTATCACCATTTATGAAGTCGCTGGGCAAGAGGGGCGAAAAGGTGCTGATTACTTTATCTGGGTGATGGCACTGATCAGCATCAATCTGGGGCTCTTTAATTTGCTTCCAATCCCGCTGCTAGATGGCGGGCATCTGATGTTTTTCGCACTTGAAGGCATTTTGCGCCGTCCGCTGCCGCTTCGGGTGCGTGAAGTGGCTCACATTCTTGGTATGGCAATTTTACTTGGACTGATGGCAGTGGCATTCAAAAATGATGTTGAGAAAAGGTGGGACGTAATTGTGGGGCAAGTGCGTGAACTCGTCAGCTGAGCCCAAGCGCGCCCGACACATTCAAGGCCTCGATACCCGCGAACTAGCGGCTCGAATCGTGGACCGCGTGTGCCATAAATCCAGCTACCTTTCGCTCACCTTGGCGGCAGAATTGGACCGTCATCCGCAGCTCACGGCGAGCGATCGACACCTGGTGACAGAGCTCTGCTACGGCGTGATTCGCACCCACCGAGCGCTCATTGCGCAGCTGGAGCGGCATGTGCCACGCACGTTGAATCAAAAAGACGGAATGGTGCTCTCACATCTATTAATCGCAGCTTATCAACTCCTGGTCTTGGACAGGGTGCCCGATTTTGCCGCCGTGGATAGCGCGGTGTCGGGCGTTCGGAAGCTGCGGGGAGCTAAAATTGCCGGGTTTGTGAATGCGCTTTTGCGGCGAGTGGCGGAGTCAAAGGCCCGAGTGACGGTGGCTGGAGGCCTGCTCAAAACGGCTCCCGATTGGCTCCAACAGCGTCTCGAGAGCTGCGTCGGTGGGCCGGACGCGTTGGCACTCCTCGGGATCGTCGGTGAGGCTGGCGCTCGGCATTTCGAAGCGCCGCCGGCGTGTGTGCGGGTGATTGCTGGCAGGGCTGCACCGGCGTGGCTTCAAGATGCTCCGGCAAGCCGTTGGGTCCCCGGAGCGTATACGGTGAGCGGCTATGGCGATCTACGCCAGCGTGGTGCTGATTTCACCGTGCAAGAAGAGGGCGCGCAGATCCTAGGCTGGCTCGTCGGTGCACAGCCAGGCGAACGCATCCTGGATGCCTGCGCGGGGCGTGGCAATAAGTCGCTGCTCTTAGCCGAACGAGTGGGCACCGAGGGGCGTATTTTCGCGGCAGATCTGTACGCTTCAAAACTTGAAACATTGTCCGAACACGCGCACGCTTTGGGGCTTTCTCTTGAAACAGCGAGTGTCGACTGGACGGAGGGCGTTGGCACAGTTCCAGATAGTTTCGATCGCGTGCTGGTGGATGCTCCCTGCACGGGCGTCGGCACTCTGCGGCGTCGGCCGGAGATCCTGCTGCGTTTGAAGCCCGAGGATCCCGAACGCATGGCTACGATGGCTGTGGCCATCCTGCGAAACGCAGCATCGCGTGTGCGTGCTTCGGGTAGAGTCGTGTTCGCCGTGTGCAGCGTGTTGCCAGAAGAGTGCGAGGGGGTGCTCGCCCGGGTCGCAGATATTCTGGAGCCGGTGCCGTTTGAGGTCACAGAATTGAGCAGCCTGATCCCACCTGGAAGCACAGCGCTTCGGTTGCTGCCGAGAGTGCACGGCACAGATGGTTATTTTGTGGCGAATTTGCGGCTGATCTGATGCTTAGCAGGTTCATTCCACTTGGGCATTCTTCATAATGGGCCTCGACAACCTTGGTGCCTTTGCCAGGGGAATGGTGGTCGCCATTCTTTCAATCACTTTCCTCGGTGGCGTCATCGCGCTTATCGGCTGGGAGGCTCTAAGGAGGATTCGCCTCCATCCATGACGATCAACAACTGACCGCTGTAGAGCCGCTACTCGCAGGCCTCAGAGGTGCAATTCCATTCGCCGAAGTGGTGCAATCCGGTCCGCGTAGGCGCGCGGCGGCGGACGCTGCTTGACTTCGCATCTTTCGTCCTGGTCGTAAAAATGAGCCCAACAGGGCGGGGCCAGAGCTCAACGACAACGCGGTCGCTTCAGCTACGTCTTCACTTCGTGCGGGGCGGATTTCGATGGCAGCGTTCATGCGATACCCCTGTAACTAGAGTAAGCAGAGTCAGCAAGACAGCGCCCGAGTTGGCCTCTTGTGGCCCTTGCTTGAGCTCTGCATTGAGTCGGGTTATGGGATGCTAACGTCGTCTCTTTGGATGACCCCGATTTGCAATCTCGGTATTGTTGGTGCTTGCTGTGTGTTGCTGTTGCCGTTGCTGTTGCCGGAAACGATGTCATACGTGAAGAAGATTCTGCTGCGATCGATAAGCGTTCTGATGGGCCTGTGCGCCGCGCTGGTGGTCGTAATCGTCGTTGGGGTGCTCGTGAGCCGGCGATTCAGGAGCACACCCGCGTTTAGGGACCCGTCGGGTAGCGTCGTTACCGGCAGTATCGCCACTTTGGAAGACATGAAGCTGGGCGACTATCAACAGACTCTGTTGATCCGGGGTCGGAACAGCAAAAATCCAATCCTTCTCTACTTGCACGGCGGCCCTGGCATGACGGAGCTTCCGCTCGTTCGGCACTTCAACGCCGCGCTGGAAGAACGCTTTACTGTCGTACTTTGGGAGCAGCGGGGCGCCGGGCACTCTTACTCACCGTTCCTCGACAAGAAGACGCTGACAATTGAGCAGCTCCTGAGCGACGCTCATCAACTCATTCAAAACCTCACCGAACGTTTTCAACAACGGAAGGTGGTGCTCGTCGGGCACTCTTTTGGCAGCTTTCTGGGGCTAGAGCTGGCGCGGCGTTATCCGGAGTTGTTGAGCGCTTACGTGGGTATCGGGCAAGCTGTCTACTTCCCCGAGGGTGAGAAGCTGAGTATGAAGTTTGTGAGGCGAGAGGCGCTTCTTTCCCAAAATGCTGAGGCGCTTCGGGAGCTCGGAAGGATCGACGATTATCCAAGTCAGAAGCCAGGCTCGATGGACGACGTTTTCACCGAGCGCAAGTGGCTGGCAAAGTTTGGCGGGGTGCTGCACGGAAAGGACGGATTGGGCAGCTTATTTTCCGTGGAAAGGCCGCCCGAGTTCACGCTCTTCGATTTCGTGCCGTTTGCCCTAGGCAGCTACTCATCGCTGAAAGTGCTCTGGCCCCAGGCGTTGCGCGCACCCGATTTTCGCGTGACCGCGGCGAAGCTCGAGGTGCCGGTCTATTTCGTGATGGGTCGACACGACTACAACGTGCCCTTCGAGCTCGCTCGTGACTATTACGACCGCCTAGACGCCCCAAGCAAGCAGTGGATATGGTTCGAATCCTCGGCGCACATGCCCAACTTTGGAGAGCCGGAGAAGTTCAACAAGTTCATGTTGGAGCAAGTCCTGCCCACAGCGCTCGCCCAGTAGAGAGGGTTGTGTGCCGCAACCTACGGTGACCAACAGCGGAGGCACGGCCATCAAACGATCTGGACTTTCTGGCGACATTCCTGGCCTTGCGGGTACCCAAAGACGCCAAGTATCGCTGATGCGATTGATGTGCGGACAACGCGAACCCGACGCTCCGAGGGCTTAAGCATCTGGCTGACTTCGACCCTCGACTTTCAACCGTTCTACCAACGGCTGGGCTTCGTCAAACAACCGGACCTGCTGGCCCGTTTCCCGGGTGTCACGGGGCCTTCGGAATACCTGGAGTGACTCCAAGTGTGGCTCGTCATCAAGCGGAATTGGCGGCTCTGTCCTTACCATAAGCAACATCACTTCGGCTTGGTTGAAGCGGAACCACAACCTGATGTTGCGGCCGCGGACTCGTCGTACCCAAGCGCGCCCAATGGGCGGCTGAATCGCCTCGAAACCAGATGGGCTCGGGAGTTCAGCGACAGCCGTGAGTGCGTTGACCGTTCGCCCAACGGCAAGCGATCGCTCAGAAGCCGAATTCGATCAATCGCCCGAATTGACGAGCATACCAAGTCGTTATCCGAGTTCGTCGCGCCAAGATGGCGCCCTCGCGAAGTTCGTCGTGCGTGAGTTCGAGGAGTACTTGCGCTGCGGGCTGCTGTCCGCAGGTTGCCTGCCGCAGCTGCAGCTCCTTTGCCTGGAGAAAACGGCCTTCCTTGCTCTTCGCGGGTTCTTGTGTCTGAATTGCCGCGCTCAGGAGTCCGCAACAATGTTTTGGCATTTCGATTCGAGGCATAAATATTCAGCAATAGTGATGATGGCGTTAATCGGGTGCGGTGAAGCGAAGACTGGGCTTTTTTCTAATCCAAGCGGTCTCACTGGGGGTGCGGGGTTAACGGGAGGTTCATCAAGCTTCGGTGAGGCCAGATCCGGTGGTGGCGGGAGTTCCGCGACGGCGAACGGAGGCCTCGGGGGTGGGGGTTCGGGCGGAACTTTGAGCACAGGCGGCACGGAGTCCGGCGGTGAAGGGCCTACCGGCACACCGGAGGGTTCGAGCGGCGGCGCTTTGGGCGGAACAAATTCAGGCGGGACGAATTCAGGCGGGACGGGTGGGACGACCAACCCAAGCTCGGGCGGAATGGGCCAAGCCGGTTCTCCGGGTATGGGTGGCACAGGTCCGAAAGTAGTGCTCAATGAGATTCTCGGCGTTGGCGATCTCGTGGAGATCTACAATGCCGGGGACAGGGTCGCAAACATAAGCGGTTATCTTGTAACCGACAACACCTCAACTGGCACCCCGGACGTGGCGAACCCCTTCGTATTCCCAGCAAATACTCTACTACAGCCTGGTCACTTTGCGGTGGTGATTGGGATGGGCGATGAAGACGGCGCCGTAAACGGTGGTCCGTTCAGCGGGAAGATGTGCGGAAACGTTACTGTGGAGTGCTACAAGGGGATCTTCGCAGTCAGCCAGACCGATGGAGAGAATGTATTTTTGCTGAATCCCGCCCAATCAGTTTTGGATCAAGTCGCCTATCCTGCCGATACCTCGCCATCGTACGGTCGTCTCCCCAGCGGAGTTGGTAGCTTCGCGGTCACCACCGAAACGACTTTCGGCTTCAGCAATAAGTGAATCCCCGCTGTCAGCAGGTTCGGGAAAAGATGACGCCTGGGAACGGCCCAGTTTCCTGTCGCACTCCTCGCCAAACTGCGTTTGGATTCAACCGTCGCCGCACACGGGTGCGTTGCGACACGCCGTGATGCACCCGCCGACTCCGTAGAGATTGGACTGGCTGCTGGGCTCGGGTGACCAGCCAGAGCTCCCCACATGGCCCCTGCGCACCATCCGACCGTTTTGGCGGTTCGTCGGTCCTATGAGAAGGCGTTCCTACTAGTGAGTGAGTCAAGACACGTTATTCGCTCATGTTCATGAGCGAATAACGCTTTAAAACGCCTTGAAATGTTTGGGATGCAGCGTGTGTTTATCTGGTCCCCAGGTCTTTTTAATGCTAGCAGGATTGCGCCTTAGTCGCGCTTTGGCGATCTCCACAACGGACATAAAAATGATGAATCTACGCACATTATCGCGCATTTGTTGGCCTCTGACAGCATTTTTAAGCCTACTTACCGTGAGCACAGGAAGTTCTGCCCACAACAATGGCGTCGCGCCGACGCCTCCGATGGGCTGGAACACGTTCGAAGCGTTCGTCGGCGAATACGATGACGCCATCTTGCGCGGCAACGTGAACGCGCTGGTCGATTCAGGGTTGAAAAATTTGGGTTACGTTTACTTCAACTTAGACGGCGGATGGTGGGCGTACAAAGGAGCCCTGCGCGACGCCGGGGGCAACATCAACTTCAACCTCACCGCGGCAACCTGCGAAAATGATCCGCCTTGTCCCGTCTACGCGAATGGGAAGGCTGGAATGAAGGAGTTCGCAGACTTTGTGCGCAGCAAGGGCATGAAGTTCGGACTTTACATGCAGCCAACGGAGCAGCTGAATACGTGCACGCATCTCACCGAGGATGTCAACCTTCTCAAGTACCTGGGCGTAGAGTTCTTGAAGTACGACGGTTACATCACGAGCCCAACGTCACCGTGCTTCCCGCAAATGCGCGACGTGCTCGACGCAAGCGGCTTACAGGTGGTGTACAGTGTGAATCGCAGTCATGATCCCGGCGAACTCGCGGATGCCAACATGTGGCGTACCTCGGGCGACATCAGCAACGATTGGCAGTCGATCATGAATAGCCTCGATACGGTGGCGGGTGCAGCCTCCAACGCCGGGCCTGGCGGTTGGAACGATCCAGACTTTCTCGAGGTGGGAAATGAAGGAGTCACGTACGAACAAGGCAAGGCGCAGTTCAGTCTTTGGGCTGTCGTGGCGGCACCGTTGCTGATCAGCACGGATTTAAGGAGTGCCACGTCAGAAACCATCGAAATTCTGTCGAACACCGAGGTCATCGCCGTGAGCCAGGATGTTATGGGTAAGGCCGGCCAGCGCATGGGTTCGGCTTCCAACCAAGAGGTTTGGTCGAGGGAGCTCGGCGATGGCGGGCGAGCCGTTGCTCTTTTGAATCGCGGCAATTCTGCTGCGAACATCAGCGTCAACTGGGCAAACATCGGCGTGAGCGGCAGCCAGATGGTGCGAGACCTCTGGGCCCACGCAGATCGCGGCAGCTTCACTACGACCTACTCTGCGAACGTGCCGGCCACGGGTGTGGTCATGCTCAAGATCGGCGGAAGCGGTGTGGTTCCTCCACCCGCGCCCGGCGGGACCGGGGGCACAGGCGGTGCTCCCGCGGCGGGCGGCGTGGCTGCAACGGGTGGAGCCGCTGAAACCGGCGGAGCTGGCGGTGCCTTCGCGAGTGGCGGTGTCCCGGGCGTCACAGGAGGCGCGCTGGGATCGAGCGGCGGCGCTTTCGGAGCTGGTGGCATCCTCGCGACCGGAGGTGTCGCTTCGAGAGGAGGGAATAGCGGCTCCGTTGGCGGCGGCAATAGCGGATCGCTGGGCGCAGGAGGTGCAGGTTCCGATGCGTCGCGCGGAAGGTCGAGCCAATCAGCCGGCTGTGGGGTATCCACACCCGGTGTGGCGCGGGCTGGTTTTGCGGGTGCGTTGCTTTTCGGAATCCTTGCGCTTCGCCGCCGTGCCCTTCGCCAACTCTAGTGAAGACCTGGGGCCCACTCAGGTGGCCCAAGCATACGGTGAATACGCTGCTCACCCGGCTCCGGGTCGGGTATGAAGAGCACCACGGTGGATACGGCGACGATCAGCGAGGCAAGAGCGGGAGCTCATTCCTAAGCAGCGCAGATTGGGTTCTTGACATGGCACGAGAAGACAGAAAACGAAGCATCCTGACCACCCCGATCGGTCGCCTGCGCGTCGTCGCTTTCGCCGAAGGATGCTCCTACTTGCTTCTTCTCGGCGTTGCGATGCCGCTCAAGTACTTCGCGGGCCTTCCTTTCGCCGTGAAGATCGTCGGTTCGCTGCATGGCGCCCTGTTTGTTCTGTTCTGCGCGGCGCTTCTGCAGGCGATGGTGACAGCGCGCTGGTCAATTCTACGCGGGGCCGTTGTGTTCGCCTCGTCTCTTGTGCCCTTCGGCACTTTCGTCATCGATGGGCGCCTGAAGCGAGAGGACGACGCACGCCGTGACGCGGCAAGTTCGTCGTGATCTCCTGCGTTGTCGTCGTGCGCTCACGGCGCTAGCCTGGCGGTCATGAAGACCACTTACTTCAGCATTCGGAGTGGCGCCTGATGGCTCTCCGTCGCCGTGCACTCGTGGTTGGGGGTGCGCTCGCCATGGCGCCCTTAGGCTGGCTCTACGGGTGCCGCCGGCAGGTGAAGGGGACACTGTCGCTCGATCCAACTCGAACCTTAGCGGTGCCACCTGGTTTTCGGGTAACCATTTTGGAACGAGTGGGCGCCCCGATGTCCGATGGCGCTCGAGTGCCAGCCCTACCCGACGCCATGGGCGCGTTCGCCGGGGAAGCCGGCCAGGTGGTGCTGATGCGCAACCATGAAGCAGGTCGCGACATGGCGATGTCAGGTCTCGATCTCAGTCGGCTCCCCGAGCAGATGTACGACCGTGGCGCGGCTGGTGGCGTCACGCGCTTGGTGGTGGGGCCCGATCTCAAGCGCGTGACGAGTCACGGTGTACTGGCGGGCACCTTGCGCAACTGCGCAGGTGGGGTTAGCCCCTGGGGTTGGCTCAGCTGTGAAGAGTCCGTTGAGCCTGGGCACGGCTATGTGTTTCTTTGCCCCAAAGGCGCAACGCGTCTGACGAGCCCCCAAAGGCTAACGGCTTATGGTCGCTTCAACCACGAGGCGGCCTGCGTCGACCCAGCCACCCACATTGCTTACCTCACTGAAGACCGCCCGGATGGCTGCCTTTACCGCTTCGTCCCGAGAGAGCGTGCGCGCCCGTTCGAAGGAGTGCTCCAGGCGCTCCGGGTCATCGGGCAGCCCGCTAGGAATACTGGTGAGGGTCTGGCGCCGGGTCAGAGGCTCGCCGTGGATTGGGTTGAGGCGCCCGAGCCCGAAGCCGAGGATGATGGCTTGCGGCTGCGCAGCCGAGCGCGAGGCGCGTGCACCATCTCTCGGGGAGAAGGGCTTTGGTTTCATGATGGTCGCGTCTACTTCGCCGCGACGAGTGGCGGCCCCAACGGCACAGGTCAGATCTTCTGCCTGCGAGATACTAGGTCGGGGGAAGCCGATCTGACGCTGCTGGCTCAGTCGACGAGCGCCGATGAGCTGGATGGGCCAGACAACATCACCGTGGCACCTTGGGGGGACGTGATCATCGCCGAGGATGGCCGCGGAGAGCAGTACCTGCGGGGCCTCACGCCAGCGGGCAAGCTGTACAACATCGCGCGCAACGCACTGAGTGAGGGGGAGCTTGCCGGTGTGTGCTTCTCGCCGGATGGCCGCACGTTGTTCCTCAACCTCCAGAACGACGGCCTCACCGTCGCCCTGAGCGGGCCGTGGCGTGACCTAGCCCCGGCGTGAGCACCTGCTAGCCTCAACCCAAGCGCTGCGTCGGCAATGGTGTAGAAACCTGCGATGCCAATAGTATTTGGGGAACGGCCAATTTGGCTTCCGTTGCGCACGAAATCCGTGATCGGGTCCGGACAGGTTGGCCCGTTTACAACAGTTGGTCCAGCACGGTCCCCTTAAATCCGACGATTGAGAGCGAACTTAGGCGTTAGAGCGAAGTACATGAGCATGAGCTCTGGCAGCGTTGGTTCGCGCCGACGCCCTTGAATGAGCAGGGGCCGCTGCCGCAGTGAACGTCTGTTTTTTCGCAAGCCTGAGCGTCGGAACAATCCAGATTGCAGGCTCCCGTTGTGCAGGTCATGGCAAGCTCCTTACAGGTATCATCCCCGGAACACCGCAAATTGCACGCATAGATGCCGTCGCACCTGAGCTTAGCCTTCTCACACGCTTTGGAGCCGGTGCAGGTCACCTGACAATCCATGTTGAGCGGGCACGCAATATTAGATTCCTTGCACGCATCCGGACCCATACAGAGGATCTGGCAGGTGCCAGCCGCGCAGCCACCCGTGCATTGCGCTGGGCAAGCGACGGGAGCCGGCGGCACTGGCGGCGCAGCACAAGCGCCGACAACCGCGCATTTCCCTGATAGGCACGTTCCAGCCGGGCATGTGTTATTGCATAGGCCGCAATGGTTGGCATCCGTGTCGAGCCGCACGCAGGCTCCGCCACACAGCGTGTAGCCGTCTTGACAGGTAATCGTGCACGCCCCGTCAGCGCAAAGGGGCACCCCGTTGGCGACTCCCGGGCACACCTTCCCGCACCCCCCGCAGTTCACGGGATCGTTCAGCAAGCGGGTGCACACCCCGCCACAATTTTCAGTCATTCCCGCACAGGAAGGCGCGCAAGCACCAGCGCTGCACACTTCACCTTGGGCACACGCGCGGCCGCAAGCGCCACAGTTGGCGGGGTCGTCGGCTGCACGGATGCAAGCACCGTTGCATTCCGCGTAGCCCACATCGCAGGCGAGGTCGCAGGCGCCTTCCACGCAGGTAGCAGTGCTATTGGCAGGCGCGCTACACACGTTTCCGCAGGCATTGCAGTTTGAAGAATTGACTTTCAAATCGACGCACACATCGCCACACCTGCTCAGCCCTGCGCCGCACCTGAGGTCGCACTTCGATGCGGCGCAAATCGACGTAGCCCCAGGAGACGCGGGGCAGCGTGAGCCGCAGGCCCCGCAGTGTTCCGAGCTGCTCGTGAGATCAACGCAGGCCGATGCACAGTTCATGAGGCCCACAGCGCAGGCGCCGCTACAGACTCCCTCCGAGCAGACTTGGCCGCCCGCGCACAGGTTGTCGCAGGCACCGCATCGCGCGGGATCGCTGCGCAAATCAGAGCACAGACCCGAGCAGGTTTGGAACGGCAACCGGCAGGCCGCCTGGCAGCGACCGGACACACACTCCGCGCCTCCGCCCGGACACACGGCGCCGCAGACTCCGCAGTGGTTCGGATCGCTTGCGACGTCAACACATTCGGTCCCGCAGGCAACTGTCGGTTTCGTACAAGCGAAGTTGCAGTCGTTTTCCACGCAAACACCCGCCCCACCGCGAGGCGAACTGCACACAGCCCCGCAGCCGCCACAATTTCGCGGATCCGTTGAGAGTTGAACGCACTGCTCACTGCAGAGGGTCGCCCCCATCCCGCACGAAACAAGCGGCCCCGCAACGCCGGCCAGGATGCAGCGCTGCGTTGCGGCATCGCACGCATACCCATTGACGCAACGCCCCTGAGAATCGCACCGCTTTCCATCCAAACTTGTCGAGAGGCTTGACTCACACGCGCCCCCGAACCACCCAGTTAACAGCAACAGTGCGAACGGGAGTATTGCCGGCATCCGACTCACCCTCCAGCGCGGAGCTCCCAATGCTGGCCTCATTCCCAGTGGACTCAGCAACATTCGCGCCACACTCGGAGCGCAAGTCAGGCGGCAAAGCTCGAGGAAGGGGCTACCGACGAGGAACACGCTCCCCTTCCCCTGCTGCGAAATGCCACAGGTGAGGCGGTTATGCTCAACGAACTCCTTAGATTCCAAGGTCTGTGCCAGTAGCGCGAAAATTGACGATAAATTGTAGGCTATGTGTGCCGCTGGTGCGCCCTGCCTGTGGCACATGTGACAGCAGCAGCGTTTGGGAGACGCCTGACGGACAATGAGAGCACCTTCGCTTCCGAAATGCCCGGCGCTAGTTATCTTGACCGGAAGCACGGAAGAAGCGCCAGCGGCTCGCTGGAGCGACCCGGCTAGCGAGGCACTCGAAACATGGCGGACTCACTCCTTTCTACAGCCCTGGCCCAAGCGCGACGCTGGAAGCGTCGAGTGCTCCTGACCGTTGGAGGCGTCGTCGTGCTCGCCGTAGCCGTTGTTCTGATCGATGCCTGGAGCGGCCTCGGTCACTCGGCTCACGGAGCGCGGCTCGAACGCATGCAGCGCTCCAAGCAGTGGAAAGATGGACGCTTCGACAATCCGCAACCATTGGTCAACGACTCCTGGGGCATGCTGACGGGGTTGCTGCACGTGAGCCCACACGCTACGCCCGCGGTGGCACCAGAGACCGAAACCGCCGACCCTCGGCTTTTTGACGCGTGGCCTGCGAGTGGCTTACGGGTGAGTTGGTTTGGGCACGCCTCGATGTTGATTGAGCTGGACGGTGTCCGCGTATTGACCGATCCGATGTGGAGCGAGCGTTCATCGCCGCTCACCTGGGCAGGGCCGAAGCGTTGGTTCCCCGCGCCGATTGCCCTACGAGATTTGCCGCCCATCGACGCGGTGGTCATCTCGCATGACCACTACGACCACCTCGATAGGGAGACTATTGTCGCATTGAACCGAGACACGCAAGCGTTGTTCATTGTGCCGCTCGGAGTTGGCGCACACCTGGCCTACTGGGGTGTGCCCGAGCACCGCATTGTGGATCTGGATTGGTGGGAGAGCCGAAAAGTCGGCGAAATCGAAGTCATCGCGACGCCTGCCCGTCACGCTTCGGGCAGACACTTGTTCGATCAAAACGCCAAACTATGGGCGGGTTACGCGTTGGTCGGCCCTGAACATCGCGTCTATTTCTCGGGCGACACGGGGCTGTTCCCTGCGCTGAAGCAAATCGGCGAAAAGTACGGACCGTTTGATGTCACCATGATCGAGATCGGGCAGTACCATCAATCCTGGCCCGACTGGCACATTGGCCCCGAGCAAGCTGTGCGCGCGCATCAATGGGTCAATGGCCGTGTGATGCTTCCGGTTCATTGGGCGCTCCTCACCTTGGCGTACCATGGATGGACCGAACCCGTTGAACGCGTCCTAGCAGAAGGCAAGCAGCAAGGCGTCACGATCCTCACGCCAAAACCGGGGCAAAGCATCGAGCCCAAAGCCGCCCTTGCCCTCTCCCGTTGGTGGCCCGAGGTGCCGTGGATTGGTGCTGATCAGCAGCCGATCATTTCGACGCAAACCAACTGAAACCGCTCGTGCCGGCTCCGTCCGGCGGGCACCACTGCTCCCTACGCAAACAGTCCGTTCACCGGACCTGTCACGAGCGCGGGATCTCCAAAGTTCCCCTGCACGCCGAACGCCTGCGCCAATGAGGTCCACACATCGTTCATGGTACGCCCGCCCATGTCAACGATGCGGCCCCCCATCATGCCGAGCGACTTGCCGCCGAACATCACGACGGGCATGCGATCCCTCCCGTGCGCGTTTCCGTCGTCAATGCCGGTGATGAAGGCGACCACGGTGTTGTCCAGCAGGCTGGTGCCCGCGCCATCCGGTGTGTTCTTCATGTCGAGCAAGAGCTCGGCCAACATCGAGCAATACCAACGATCGATCGCGCCTCGTTCGTTCGGGTCCCCCGCGTGCGAGATGTCGTGGTGGCCATCGGCATTCTTCACTTCGTTGGGGATGATCTGGTTGAAGGCCATGCCGGATTGCTCTGGCGCGAAGCTGAAGCTCGCCACGCGGGTGAGGTCGCACGAGAAGGCCCCTTTGAGGACCTGGAACATCTGGCGCGAACGGCTCTCATGCTCGAGGGGGCCGGCCGCCAGCGCGCCGAGGGCAGGTTGGCTGCATCCTGCGCCGCCGCCACCGCCGCCCAGAACGCTTTCATTTTGACGCACCAGATCGGCGATGGCGCTCAGCTGCTCGTCGAGCTTGCCCTGCTGAGAAAGGGGCACACGTGCTTTGAGTCGAGTCGCGTCTTGGGTCAGCTGGTTGAGCACGGCGCGCTGTAGCTCGCGAGCTCGCTGCTGTGCGCCTTGATCGCTCGGCATAGCCGAAGGGGCGACGAAGTTGCCAAACAAGCTCGACAGAGCGGCGTCGGGCCGGATTTCGGGGTCGAGCGCGCCGGTTGTACCGCCACCTGCGTACGACAGGATCCTGAGCCCCGGCCCTAGCCGCGAGGACGCTACGGATTCGAGGCTCGCGGCGAGCTGGATGGAGCGCTTTAGGGTACCCGCGGCAAAAGGGGAGGACTGTGCGAGCAGCTGGTCGATCGAAACCCCCGTGCCGGTGGCACCGTCTCCGGCCGGAGCGCCTTGGCGACCAATCGTCATCCCAAACAGACCGGCGTCGTGTTCGCCCCACGATTCGTCGCGCGGATTGGTGAGGTTGTCCAGGAGCACCATATCCGACTTCAAAGGCTCGAAGGGGCTCGTGATCGAGGGCAGTTGGAAGTTGGTCGCACTTCCCCCTTGCGGGAAGAAATTGCTCGCGATCGAGCCGTGCGGCCGCATCGCCAACAGAAAGCGCTTGGGCGTGCCGCTCTGCGCGCGCGCTAGCAGGGAGCCCAAGACGGACGTTCCGAGCACGCCGAGGCCGGCAGCCTTTAGAAACCTTCTTCGATCAGTGGCATGGGTGTTTCGCATGGTCGTTCTCACTTGACGTCGCGGGTTGCAAAACCAGGGCTCGAAAGCAGCGCTCGGAACAGATCGGCGAACGATCCCGAGCTGGCGAAGCTGTCTTGCACCGCCCGGAGCGCGCAGCTGTTGTCCTGCTGAGCGCTTTGACCCAGCGCAATCGTCGAGAAGCTGGTGACGGCGCAGTCTGCGACCCGGCGCGCCGTTTGGAGGCGACCAGCGAGCTCGCGGATGCCCACCGTCGGCCCGTCAATGTCGGCACCTAACCCCACGATGGTGGCCGACTCGTCGATAGGTTGGCCTTGGGCATCGCTCGCCTGATAGCGACCTAAGGCGTCGTAGCGCTCCTGGACCAGCCCCAAAGAATCGAACCCTGAGTGGCACCCTTGGCAGCTGGGATTCTGAGCGCGAAAGTTGGCAAATTGCTTCTCCGTGCTATCGGCGGGCAGAGCGGCCAAAGCATCCCTCACCGCATTTGCAGGGGGCTTCGGAATCGTCGCCCCACAGACCAGCGAACGAAACACGAACAAACCTCGATGCACCACGTCTGAGGTGCTGGGCGAAGCGTGCGCCGCCAAGATGATGGGCTGCGACAAGATCCCCGCACTGCGCTCTGGGGTGCTGACTTCCAACTCGGTGAGCGCAGTCCCGTTGGCCCCCGCGATGCCATACAGAGTGCCGAGCTCCTGATTCAAGAACATCTTCTTGGTTGTAAAGAGCTCAGAGAATTGCCCATTCCACATCACGTTGCCAACGAACCTGAGCCCGCTCTCCAAGAGCGCGTCTTTGGCTGTGGCGGTGAACTCGGGGAATAGCGTGGCGTCTTTGGGGCGCGCCTCCAGGCGCCCCATGCCCAGCCACAACTTGGCATCACCGGTGAGGCGCGTGCGGACGTCTGGCAGCGTGAGCAAACGGTCGACTTCCGTGGCGAGCAGCGCGGGATTCAGCAAGCTTCCGTCGACTGCTTTGCCCCACAGCGAAACGTCCGGCACCGAGTCATTCAGGAAGAAGCTCACGGCCGCCGCGAGTTCTGACGGCGTCAGGTTCACTTTGGTGCCCACCTGGGGCGTTGCCAGCTCGGGGCCGAGTTCGGTGCGCCAGACGAAGTTCGCCGACTGAAGCACGCTTTCCAAAATGAGGCGCACGCCCACCTGGGGCCCATCTGTGGCGCCAAGGTTGTACAGCGCTAAAAGCTCGGTTACTTCCGTCTCTGTGAGCGGGCGACGGTAAGCGCGAGCCACCGTAGTCCGCACGAATTGGTCCACACAGTTCGCGTCCGGTGCGGCAGAGGCACACGGCATGAGCGTGGCGAGATTGGAAACCAACTGCTGGGCTGCGGCCCGCGCTGACGCCTGATAGTTCGACGCGTTCGAGGCGTTTACTCCAGCGGTATCCGCGAGATTCAACGTCTCGATGGTGCCCTGGGCGCCGCTCACTTCCGGGCTGATGCTCGCACCAAAGACATCGCGCACGACGTTGACATACTGTGTATCGGTCAGGCGCCAGATGCGGGCCGGGGCTAGTGAGGCCTCCGGAGCGCAAGCGGCCGCCCCAGAAGGCTGAGCCCCCGTGCTAGGCGAAGCACCGCCCGCGGCTGTATTGCCCACGCCGCCCGTGCCCGTGGTCCCAACGAAGCCTCCGGCACCGGACGAGACATTGGTGCCATCAGGTGGCACGCGTTGCCTTTGGTCCGAGCCGACATTAGCGGTGCATGCGGCAGCTGCGAGGCAAGCCAAGACAGCCACGCCAAGCCGCACTAGGGTTTCACGGGGATCCCGGATTGCCGGGTGGTGAGAGTGTTCCGATGTGCGGAGTCGATGCATGTGGACAAACCTCCGACCTGCGACCGCCCAACACGGGGGCCGCTTCGGCCCTTGCCGATGTGTAGGTCATCTAATCTAGCAGTCCTGGCCTGCATTGCAGCTCTCACTTACTGGCAAAGCATTGTTGGATCCTGCTGGCGCAAGGCCACCATTAAGCCGGTGGAACCTTTCGGAATAAGGGGCAACTGTCGCTTAAGGTGTCACTCCGACACTGCTAGCCTAAACGACAAATCAGCTGCGCCTTAGGGTCGAGGGTGCGCAGATCTGCTACATCTGAGGTGACGATGCGGTGCTCACGCGCCTGAGCACAAAGCACGACGGATGCGTCGATGACGTCTGCGGAGCCTTTGACGCCACAGAGCTGCTCAGCGGCACGTGCTCGTTGATCGTCAAGGATCTCTACCTCGACTTCATCCGCCGCCAAGAAACGCGAAAGCCGCACTTGTCGCCGCCCGTCTCGTCATACTTGCCCCACTACCCCCGCGGGTATTGCCAATGACTGCCCAATCTCGAGGCTCCTGACGATAAGGCCCACGATCCGTCGGTTGTTGCGTTCGAACGCAATGAGGGCGCCCGCATCCAGTGTTAGGCCCGCCATCACTGCTTCTTTGCGCGTGGCTTCTTCACAGAGACACCCAGCTCTCGATCGACCGCAACACGTTCCTTCTTGGTGAGCGGTCCACCAGTTTCGCTTAGCATTTCGGCAAGAAGCTGGGAGAGTTCGTCAAGCTTCGAGGGCGCGAGTCCACATACGCGCTGACACTTGGGGGCAGGCCGCGTTTCACCCCTCGGCGTCCCCGCTTGGCGACGGCAGTGGGAAGGCTAATGGCGATCTTTTCGGCGGTGGTCATACCAACAGTATGACTGGGAGAGTCGTTTCCGTCCACGCCTATGCACCAGGTCACCGGGCACACCGGGCCGCGACTTAGCTGAGATCTAAGGGTCCCGTCGCCTACGCTGGGTCGCCCCAGTTTGAAAGCGGTGCGCCCATCAGGTTTCCAATGTTGAGCGCAAGGTTCGCACGGTTGTTGCCATTGGCGTTGAAGGTGCGTCCCGTTTTGAGTTGACCTCCGGCCTTACCCGCGAGCAGCATGGGGACGGGATGACCGAGGTGCACCTCGCCATCGCCCATTTCCGAACCCAAGAACACCAAACAGTTGTCGAGCATGCTTCCCGGGCCTTCGGGTGTGTCCTTGAGGCGTTTGATGACCACCGCCAATTGGGCAAGCAGCCAATTCTGGGCGATCACGAAATCCGGCCCTGGTGCGTGCTGCATGGGATGGTGTCCAAGATTATTTAAGCCGATCCAGCTGAAGTACAACTCGGCACCGCTATGCAGCAGGGTACGTGACCACCATCCAACGCCACGCTCGCCTCGGTGGGTTTGCTCTACTTCTACACGCGTCTGAAACGCCTGCGATGCATTTCTAGACACCTTGTTGCGAATGGGGGTCTAGTGCTAAACGGAGACTCATTTTGACGCTTGTCTCCAGTTGGCGATCCGTATGCTCCAGGGTATGCGCGGACGCCCTGCCGTGGCTTCACACTGCTCCCCCGGTGGTCTCCCAGTGGTCCGGAGGCCGCAGCTTCACATCCAAAAAAAGGTCTGACGCCGATGAAACTTCACACCATGCAACGCATGAGCTTGTTGTTCACGCTAGGGACGATCAGCCTGGTTCTGGGTTGTGGCAGTAGTAGCGCAGGCAATCCGACTGGGGCTGCGGCAGCTTCCGGTACTGGAGGAGCCTCCGCCACGAGCGCGGGAGGCGCGGCGGTCGGCAGTGGCGGTGTTGGGGGAGGCGCGGCGGTCGGCGGTGGAGTCACAGGAGGCGGTGGAGTCACAGGAGGCGGTGGAGTCAC
>Ga0163147_10002070_pt1 | contig 29267 bp, 23 predicted proteins | sample OliLakLV19MP6G1_FD_148597 | JGI IMG/M metagenome (GOLD analysis project Ga0163147, IMG submission 148597) | Freshwater microbial mat bacterial communities from Lake Vanda, McMurdo Dry Valleys, Antarctica- Oligotrophic Lake LV.19.MP6.G1 | ecosystem: Environmental > Aquatic > Freshwater > Lake >...
TTCGGGGTTATTCACAGTTAACCGCTTCGCGGTTGCTCGCGGCTTTGATGCTATCCGGTGTACGGGTGAAAAATCCCGAAGGGATTGAATGTGAATAGCCTCCGATGCAATCGGAGGTAAGGAAATGCGCCAGTAGCGCGGGCAACCGCGAAGTGGTTGAATATAATGCTTATTTTTCATTCAACCCCTTCAGGGTTGGGAGGTGTCTGTATGGCTTCTTTATCCCCGGATTGCATTCGGGGTTATTCACAGTTAACCGCTTCGCGGTTGCTCGCGGCTTTCATTCTATCTTGGTATGGGTGAAAAATCTCGCTACCGCCGAGCCTCGGCTGTGCATAACGCATCCTCAGTTGAATGCTATCTGAATCGCGATCAGCAGTGCAAGTACGTAGAAAAAGTATGCGTAACAGGCGCTCTCCGGTAATGGAACCACCACCCATCTACCGTCTACCGTGATCCATTCATCGCCCTAAATTCCCCCTTCGGGGGTTAGGGGGCTAAAAAATTCCCTTTCCATTTCGCAATTCAATCACAATGATTATCTTTGCGCCCGCTTTGCGCAGTTCGGAACTGTTCTGAAACGTTGGAAACAGCAACTACGCAGGTATTTTTATCAATAACTATGTCTGATTAATGAGAAATTACGAAGTGACTTTCATCGTAGACCCAGTGCTGTCGGGCGATGAAATTAAAGCGACAGCTCAGACATATGTCGATCGCCTTCAGGCTGAAGGATGCACGATCGTTCATGTGGATGAAATGGGATTGCGCCCCCTTGCGTATCCCATCAACAGGCGTTCTTCGGGCGTCTATTATTGCATCGAATTCCAGGTTGAGACCGTTGGTGGGGCATTCCTCACAGCCATTGAGCTTTCCCTCAAGCGCGACGAGCGCCTGCTACGCTTCCTGAGCGTCCAATTGGACAAATTCGGCGTGAAGTACAACGATGACAAACGCAAAGGCCTGATCGGAAGCAAGAAAAAAAGACAACCGGAACGCGTCGAGTCAGCCGCTCAACCTCGTGCAGCAGAAGCTGCACCGGCTAAGGCAGAAGCTGCACCGGCTAAGGCAGAAGCTGCACCGGCGATTAAGGAAGCGCCCGTTGCAGCACCAGTGGTAGAAGCTGCTGCCGCACCCGTTGTGGAAGCTGTGGTTGAACCAGTAGTGGAAGCCGTAGCTGCACCCGTTGTGGAAGCTGCTGTTGAACCAGTCGCAGAAGCAGTCGCTGAACCGGTTGTGGAAGCTGCTGTTGAACCAGTCGCAGAAGCAGTCGCTGAACCGGTTGTGGAAGCTGCTGTTGAACCAGTTGCAGAAGCTGAACCAGTCGCAGAAGCAGTCGCAGAACCAGAAGCAGTAGCTGAACCGGCTGTTGAAGCAGTCGCAGAAGCAGAACCAGTTGTGGAAGCTGCTGTTGAACCAGTCGCAGAAGCAGTCGCAGAAGCTGAACCAGTTGTGGAAGCTGCTGTTGAACCAGTCGCAGAAGCAGTAACTGAAGCTGAACCGGTTGCAGAAGCAGAACCAGTGGCTGAAGCTGCGACCGAAGCTGTGGCTGAAGAAGCTGCGGTTGCAGCAACTGAAGCGCCTGCTGAAACGAACGAAGAACAGGCGTAATCCTTAATTAACGATCTAAAAAAACTTTGCTATGGCAACCAGAGACGATATCAAGTTTCTAAGCAATCCCAAGATCGGCCAGAATCGCAAAAAATACTGCCGTTTCCGCCGGTTTGGCATCAAATATATTGACTACAAAGACGCCGACTTTTTGATCCAGTTTGTCAACGAACAGGGCAAAATTCTGCCACGCCGCATCACCGGTAACTCGCTCAAATATCAGCGTAAAGTTTCTACTGCTGTTAAAAGAGCGCGCCACCTGGCTTTGATGCCTTATGTGGCCGATTTGTTGAAGTAACTTTTTTTCGCACAACAAAAACGCTTTGCCATGGAAATCATTCTGTTGCAAGATATAGAAAAGGTAGGCCAAAAACATACGATCGTAACGGTTCGCGATGGTTACGGCAGCAACTACCTGATCCCGCAAGGGATGGCACTCGTTGCCAATAAAACCAACCGCGGCCAATTGGATACCCTGAAACGCCGCGAAGGCGCACAGGAAGCCAAGTTGCTGGGGGATTACCAGATCATCGCCGACAAACTGAAAGGTGCGGTGTTGAGAATTGGTGCCAAAGTAGGCACCAGTGGTAAAATCTTCGGTAGTGTAACCAACGTTCAGCTCGCCACGGCGATCAAAGAACAAATGGACATAGATATTGACCGCAGAAAAATTCACCTCCCGGAAGATGTGAAGGAAGTTGGCACCTACGAGGCTGTCATTGACCTGCACAAAGCCATTGACTCGAAAGTGAAATTCGAAGTCGTAGGGGAATAAACTTGTTACGACAGGTCAGCGTGATGGGAAAAATGAGCTGTTTTTTTCCTATCGCAGCGTTTTTTGAGGAGCATAGCCCTGTTCTTTGACGAAAAAAGGTGAAGTGTGGATGGGGTTGTGTAATAAGGTGCAAGGTGCAAAAAGCAAAAGGCAATAATTTCGCAAAATCAAATAATTTTGCGAGGTCGTTCTGTTTGTTTCCGTAAACATGAAGCGTTGCGAAACAAAATTGCCCATTGCAACTTGCCTTTTGCCTCTTTACACAACCCCAGTGTTTTGCCAGCCATTACTACTCCACGATGATTCCTGTCGCAAAAAGTCTAACAATCCGGGACGGGTTTAAGAGCTTGTTTGGGAATTCCTGATTCTACCAGATTAGGTGGCATCTGTTGACTTACCTCGGTTTTGGGCTAAAATTTGCCCCAGAAAAATGTTTTTTGATCATTTTTCAACAAGGAATCAAAATAACATTCTGAATTTTTTTTAGAAAAACGACCACTCAATAGTACCTTGCCACCTAATCCGGTAGAATCAGAGTTTTTTACTTAAATGGTTACGATTCACGTTAAATTTATATAAGGCCACTTGACAAAGGCACTAATTTTATATTTCTTTGCAAAGCATTCATGTTTTAATAAAAGATAGTAAGCCAACCTAAAATTGCGTTATAATGAAAAAGCAAGATCATTCTTCGCCAATAACCAATAACCAATAACCAATAACTAACAAATGGGGAAGCCATGGCCAAAAAAAGACCGGTCAAATTAGGATTTGGCAATGTACCATACCCCTTCAATAACCTTTCCTTCGATTCCAGAAGCCCAAAATATTATAAAAAGCAAACCGCTATTGGGATTGCAACTAACAAACTAACCACTTTTGCTATGTCAATGAATCTTAAATTACCAAGTTTTGTTAAGAGAGGTAAAGAAATCAATAACAAAAATCCCATCCCGTAATAAATATGCCAAATATCAATAGTTTTCTCATGTATTTGAGTAGATAAGACTATGTGATAGACTATATACAGGCTAAATGCAAGGTATGTGTGTTTAATATCCCATCTTGCTTTTTCTGTTGATGTAGCGGATAAAAATCCTGCAAAAATAACGATAAAAGTTCCCATTATGAGATAGCCATAGAAGGAGCTACCAAAAGGTGATATATGCTTTTCGGTAGAGATAAGGGTCGCTCCAATAAAGCAGAAGAGAAGCGAGGAGGTTAATACAGTTTTTATTATATGAAAATTCAAAATGAAGAGATTTTTTTGAGTAATGCTAATTTTTTTTGGTTCCACATTAATACGATGAGTGAGGTACTCTCCAATCGTTGGACAAAAACAGCCCAGAATAAGGTGAAAAACGGGGCAAAAAAACAACACCTTTTGAAAGTGTGGTTATTACAAAATTAATCACTTCCGGGAAGTTCTTTCTTTTCATTTGGCTAAAGTCGAGATTAGTATGCAAAAAAACAGGAGACATTCCGGGCTTCGGGATGTCTCATTGCATTTTTAGGGATTTTGGGCGACCGCGAGGGTTGCCCCTACTTTAAAATCCTTTCCAAATCCGCCGGCGAATAATTAATGGACTTCAGGGTCTTGTGGTCAGCAGCCCGGTGAACCAGATAATACGGGCCTTCCTGCCGGATATAACCTTCCACGCCGTGGTTTTCGAGGTAGTGCTGCACGGTGGCTTCCGCTTCTTCCAGCGTTTTGCAGGTTTTGCTCATGTTCGAGCGCTGCACTTCGTCGAACAGGCTTTTGAATTTATCACCCAGCCCAAATTCCAGCACGGCACCCGACAAAACATATTGAATGTCGCAAAGGGCATCCGCCACGGCCACGATATCGCCTTCCTCGATGGCTTCTTTCAATTCCTCCAATTCTTCCGCAATCAGCGCCACGCGCAGTTGGCAGCGCACCTCAGCGGGAATCACCGGCACCGGTTCGATGGGGTGCCCAAACGTGCGGTGAAATTCAGCGACCTGACGCAGCGCGTCCAATTTTTCCATAGTGCAGTTTTGCTGCAAAAATAGTTTTTTCTATCGGAGGTTGCATACTTGCCCTTTGCACACTTGCCTCTTAATTGATCCGCCCAGAAGCCCAGCCCGTTTTGAGGCGGTTTTTTTGAAAATCGGCGCGCAGGCCAATCAGTTTGACCTGGGCTTCGATGAGTTTTTGCTCCCGGGTGTTGAGGAGAAAAATGGAGCTTTCGCCCAACTGGAACCGGGTCATTTCGGCCTCTAACAGAAGCTGGTAATTGGCAACGATTGCTTGATACAATCCAATTTGTTGTTGGGTGTTTTGCCATTCCGCATAAGCTTCGCGCACCTTGTTTCCAATTTCGAGTTGTTTTTGCCGAAAGGCAAGGTCTGTATCCACTATTTTTAACCGGTTCAGTTCCAGTTTGCCGCGTTCTTTGCGCAGGAAAACGGGAAAACTGAAATTCAACCCCCATTTGAAATTTTGAAGCAGGAGACCTTCCAGTCCATTCCGGCCGTCATCCTGGCCGCCGCCCATCCGAAACCCGTCGCCAAGCAAGTTATAAGTGATGTCCAAACGCGGCTTAAACGCCTCCAGCGCAAGCCGCCGGTCAATATTCAGCTGCGCCAATTTAAACTGGTATCCTTGTAATTTCGGATGTTGGCTTTGAGAAAACCGGAGCAAATCTTCCATTCCCGGAAAGGGTTGCTGATTGTTAAGCGTATCGGCTAAAGGCGGGCGTACAGATTCGGAGATTTCCAAAGGCGTATTGTCTTCATACCAAAGGTAGTTGGACAACAGCAGGCCCGAATTCCGAAAAGCCAACCGGGCGTCATTCGATTCAAAAGTCCAGTTTTGCACCTGGATATAAGCCTCCAAAGTATCCATGGCGGGCCGGTCGCCCTGCTGAAAACTTTCCACAATCCCGTCGAGGCGTTGTTGAGACAACCCAAGCGCCTGCTCGATAGCCCCGAGTTTACCATACGCTTTCACCCACTCCCAATAGGCGATCCCCGCATCCAGCAGGATGTTGTTGATGGCGTCCAATCGCTCGGCTTCGTTTGCATTTTTCAAGACGCGCGCCTTTTGCAACATCGCCCGGCGTTCATCTATGAATAGGCCCTGCCCAAGGGTGGCCTTTACGCCGAGTAAGGCTTGTCCGGCAACGGGCAGTGTATTTTCAGGGTTGGTATTGATGCCGCTGGCGGTGTTGAACAGTCCTTTCAACTCCAGACCATACCACGTGGGGATCGAGAACCCGCTTTCGGTCAGGGTGTAATAATTTTTCCCATCAAACGACTTTTGAGCAAGCTCCGACACGAGCTTGGGATCGAAGCCCCCGCGCGCTTCCAGCAGGCTGGCCTCGGCAGCGGCGGTGAGCAGGTTGGCTTGCCGCACCAGGGGATGATGCGCTTGAATCCATTGAAAATAAGCCTCCTGCGTGAGTATCCGGATTGAATCCTGCGCAGGAAGGAGTTTTGAAAATAAAACAATAAAGACGAACCAACAATACTTCATCACTGCTATTTGAACAGGGTTTATTTGATCAGTTTCGCCGGCGTTTTTTGCTTCAGCGAGGCGGCAGGAAAGCCATTTTGATAAAAATCCGGCGGAAAACCATTGAGTTGCCGCCAGAGTTCGTACCAAAGCGGGACGTTGTTCAGCAGGAGGATCCCTTTCGCGCCGGAACCCACCCGCAGCGCTTTTGGCCAGGTCGGGCTGTCTGCTTTTTCTGCTACCAGAATGCGGTACAGACCATTTTCGCTGATTTCATTGTCAATGGCTACGATCTCTCCGGTAAAGGTACCAAATGATTGCCCGGGCCACCCTGAAAAAATAAAAGCTGGCCAGCCGTCGAAGATGAACCGCACCTCCGGTTTGCGCCCCCCTTCCGAATTGTCATTGACCAGCGGAAAGTCCATCGGCTCAATGTACAACTCTACCGCCAGGTCGTAACTTGCCGGCATGATGCTCACGATGCCATCGCCCTCCTTGATGGTTTCACCAATACCGGGCGTCACCGTTTTCGTCACGTAACAATCCTGGGGCGCAGTGATGTAGAGGAAGCTGGCGCGTTTGGTATAATTGCTGGTTTGTATGCGCAATTTACTCGCATCTCCCGTCGCATCGAATTGCTGCGACAGGGCGGTGGCAATCTCGGAGCGGGCTTTCGCGATTTTTTCGCTGTATTCTGCCTGAATGGCGCTGAGTTCAACCCGGGTGATGCGCAATTCGGCCCGACTGGAATTCAGTTTGTTTTCGGAAGCGGCGATTTTATTGCGGGTTTCCTGAAGTTTTGCCTGGCGGTCTTCCACTTTTGAGCGGGCGTCTATGCCGCGATCGAACAGGTTTTTGGCGCGTTCGTACTGTACTTTTGCGATCGAATCCTGGATAATGGCTTGCATGAAATCGGCGCTGTCGGCCTGTATTTTAAACCTTGCCTGTTCCATTTTCCGTTGCAACTGCTGCCGTTTCAGCACCAACTGCGTCTCCATATTCCCAATCTGGTCTTCCAGCGCGCCGGCTTTGTCGCGGTAAGCTCCGATGGCACCTTCTTTTGCCGTGACTTGCTCCTGGGTGCGTGGCACTAAGTTGGGGTCGAGGTAATCAGCTTTGATTTCCGAAAGAAAAACAATCGTATCGCCTTTATTGAGGCGCTGCCCTTCGCGAACATACCAGCGTTCAATACGGGCATCAATGGGAGCGGGAATAATTTGCGGCCGTTGTTCCGGGCGGAGCGTGGTTGTCTTGCCTTTGGATTGAATATTTTGTGTCCAGGGCATCCACACCAACAGCAGCAGCACACCCATCAACAACAAGAGCCAGCGGGTAAGCCGCCGGTGCGCCTTAGACTCCTTCATACCCCGGAAGGAAGCATAATTTTCCAGGCGTACCCGGTGGCTGACAGAATTTGGAGAAATGTTTAGCATAGCAGATAATGGTTGACCTAGATTCAGATTTAATTGGTGTCTGTCTTTATACTCCGATAGCTGCATTATGCTCGACCCCAAAATCGGTCATTTACGCGAGTAAACTCTCGTTTTTGGGGTCTTCGCACGCCTTGCCCTCGAACTCTAAAGCCGAGACACGGCACCAAATGGACAGACACTAAGGAGCGTGTCGTAAATAATTTACCGGTTTGCGCGGTGGCTTTTCCATCAGGCTTCGTTGATCGTCGGTCGCGTAGCTTTGGCTATGCTCCCTTCTCGCGCCTTGCCTGATGAAAAAATCCCCTCGCCCAATTCACGTAACTTATTTACGACACGCTCCTAAGCACCCTCGCCGGTTTTAAAGACTTCCTGAAAATGCGGGCTTTCCCGAACCGTTTCAAAGTTGCCGTCGGCCACTATTTTGCCAGCCTGCATGATGATGACGCGATCGCATTGCGAAGCAAAAACCGGATCGTCCGTGGCTGCCAGCAAGGTCCAATTGTGTTCCGGAGAGGTCAGGAAGCGGGCAATGCGGTCGCGGTCGCTTTGATCCATGGTGCCCGACATGTTCTCCATCACCAGCAACCTGGGGCGGGAAGCGATGCTTCGAGCCAATAAAATTTTGCTGCGGATGTTTTGCGGGATGTTTTTTCCTTCCGGCAGCAATACTGTTTGATAGCCTTTGGACAAGCTTTGAACAAATTCACTCAATCCTGTACAGTCTGCCGCCCAGACCACATCGTCGAGCTTTACATCGGGATGCCCGAGCGAGATATTCTCCATCAGGGTGCTCCGGAATATGTTTTCCTGCGAACAGTGGTCGCCAATGTGGCGCCTCAAACTGGACTGATCCAAATTTTGTATCGGAAAACCATTGTAGCTGATGTTCCCGTCAAAGTTGCTGAACAACCCGGCAATTAACTGAACCAAAGTGGTTTTGCCGGAACCGTTGTACCCCGCCAGCGCAACTTTTTCGCCCGCTGCCAAATCAAAAGAAATATGATCTAAGGTAGACTTGTTCGTATCCTGATATTTGAAATGCAGGGCTTTTACGCTCAGACGGATGCCTCCTCCAGTATCTATTTTTTCAAAAGGAAGTCCTCCGTCTTGTTCCAAAGGCAAGTCGGTTACGCTGCCTAATTTTTCCAGCGCCGTCAGGGTGTCATAAACAGTATCCATAGTGAGCATCAATTTTTCTATGGAGCTGATGATGCTGATGACCACGATTTCGGAAGCGACAAACTGGCCAATGTTGATCTGATTATCAATTACTAAAATGCTCCCTAACAACAATAGTCCCGCAGTGACCACCACTTTAAATACGAGTACAACCTTGTACTGAATAAGCAGAACCCGGAAGTGTCTTTTGCGATTTTCCAGATAATTGCCAACCAGTTCATCCGTTTTTTGGAGCGGCAACGGGGTGTCCCCGGCTAATTTAAACGTGCTCATGGAGCGCGCCAATTCTTCAAGCCAATGCGCCACTTCGTATTTATTGGTAGATTCTTTTAGACTGGTTTTCAATCCCATCGGGCCGGTAATCCTGAAAATTAGAAAAATAATGAGCAGCAGCGCCAATCCGAAAAATGCAAAAAACGGGTGGTAAAATGAAATCAGAACCAACCCGAAAACTACACTGAGTGCAGCGGAGGAGGCATCAATCAGCAGTTTGGGAATGCCTTTTTGCAGCGTCATGGTATCGAAAAAACGGTTAACCAATTCAGGAGGGTAGTACGCAGACAAGTTGTCGAGTTGCAACCGGGGAATCCGGAAACCAAATTCAAAAGCTGCCCGTGCAAAAATGCGCTGCTGAATCGTCTCTGCTACGCTGAGTTGCATGATCACCAGGATGCCCGACAACGCGGATGCAGCAGTTACCGCCACGACCAGCAGGATGATCGAGGCGGAAATAGCGCCGCCTGCAATGAGGCCGATGATGGCCTGAACGCCAAGTGGCAAACTGAGGCTAATCAGACCTGCAAAGACAGCGTAGATATAAATATAGTAAATATCACGCCTGTCTAGCCGCAATAACCCGGCAAGACGTTGTAGCGGGGTAAGGCTGTGTCCTGGTTTCATTGACTGAGAATAAAAGTAATTATATCTACTTAGATAGTAATACTATCTTTTCGTAAACGCAACACGCGAGTCAAAGTTTAGCAGACCCGGATTTTAAAAAATAATTAACGATCGCCCCGGCGCAATTCCGTACCCTGTTTCGGGTATGGTGCAGTAAACCTTAAAGCTATATATTTGTAACGATTTATTCAATACCTCAACAAATTATAATCCAACATGAACTTAACTCCCAGTCTTCGAAGGGGCGCATTTTGTTGTGCGCTGACTTTTCCTGCTTTTTTGCTCTTTCAATTCTTTTTTGCGACTTCTTTCCGGTTTTTCCCGGAACTGCCTGTAAAATCGCAAATCGCTGCTGTTACAGACACCTGCGTGCAGATAGTAGTAACCGGCACGGTTGAAACGGAAGAGCGCGAACCGGTTGCAAACGTTCATGCGATCTTGTCCGATTCTGCGGGCGATACCCTTTACTCCGGGGCTTATGGGAGTCCTATCTTTAACTCTATAGATTGGGATCCTGCTGAGACTTATACGGTCACGCCACAGTTAGACTCCCTTGATGCAAACGGCTTGTCCGTGTGGGATCTCATTCTGATTCGCCGGCATATCCTCAACATACAACCGTTGTCCAGCCCTTACAAACGCATCGCAGCTGACGTAAACGGGGATCAATAGACCTCATCCAAATCCAGCAGCTTATTTTGGGTATGGATGAGACATTTACCAACAATACCAGTTGGCGCTTTATTCCTTCAGATTATGTTTTCCCCGATCCGACAAACCCCTGGCTCGAGGTGTTTCCGGAGTCCAAAACGATCACCGGCAGTTCATCCGGCTACTGGCCTGATTTTATTGCCATCAAAATCGGCGACGTGAACAGCAGCGCATCCACTGATTAGGGGCTGCTCTTTAGCGTTCGAGAACAAGGCGTGTTTTGCCCCAAAAATGGGAGTTTACTCGCGTAAATGACCAGTTTTGGGGCAAAATACAAAGCAGTTATCGGACTATAAAGACAGACACTAACTCATGTATGCCAAACAGGGAAGACAAGGCAATCAAAGCCAACGAACTCGCAATCAGCGGGTCATTTTCTTTGTTGATGGCACCGGCGGGGTTGACAAAACTGCCGTCGGGCAATTGCTTTGGCAGCAAAATATGAGCCAGGTCTGCGCGCCAACGGCCTTCGTATTCCATAGCAGCAAACGCTTCGGCGCGCATTCCCAGGTGGTAAAAGAACATGGCGCTGTGCCATTGATTGGGGTCGTCGAGGGGCATGCCTGCTGGCGAATCAAGTTCAGGAAAGCGTTTCAGCCACTGGAAGGCGGCCTGTACCGGCGGATCGTTCCGGGAATACCCGGCAGCCAGCAAAGCCAACAACCCGTCGCAGGTTGCGGTGGCATAGCTGTGAAAATTGGCACCATCCCAGCGGCCTTTGTTCGTGCCCAAAGTTACCGACGAGCTGATGAAACCGCCGTCTTCTGCCGATTGCAGGGTTTTTAAAAAACGCGCGGCGTGGCGGAATGCAGGCAAGTCTTCGCCGGGGAATGCCGTGCGCAGCGACTCTAATGCCCTGCGGGTATGCGACAGGTCTACATGCGCCGTTTCACCGGGCGGGAGTTTGAGTTCGCCAAAGCCCCAGGCACCGTAGCCAGTATGCGTCGTGTCAAGGCCACGCTGTTCAATGAATTGTTGTCCCAACAAATAAGTGGTCATTTTTTCGACTAAACGGCGGTCTTCCGGTGCGCCGTGTGCTGCAAAAATGCGCAGGGCGTAAGCAGTTGAATAATTTGGATAATCAATGATGTCCGCATCGGACAGCCCCAGAATGCCTGCTTCGTTGATGTGGTTCCTCAAAAAAGTGAGCGCCTTTTCTTTGCCTCCGGGCGGTGCGGAAAAGATGCTGCCCGGCACTTGCAGCAAGGTGTGCAGGACAAACGCGGTCGCCGATTCGCCGCCTTTCATCAGGCCGGTGGTTTCGCTGTGCCAGCCGCCGTCCGTTCCTTGTTTAGACCAAAGGTAGGCGCAGGTTTTTTGCAGGGTGCTGCGCACTTCGGCCTCGGGGTATTCCGGTGCGCATTGTAGTAATAACATTGCGCAAACCAGTGCCAGAGAAGTTGATTGCCATTTTTTCAAAATAATTCAGTTTGTGTAGGGGCGACCGCGAGGGTCGCGCCGTATGTTTTGGGCGACCGCGAGGGTCGCGCCCTACTTTTGCACGACGGCATCCCGATCAGCGCCAAGGGTCATGATGACCGCCGCCGTACAAAATACCGGGCTGGTGATGCAATGGTGGCCGCTCCAACTGCCGTCCGGATTTTGTATTTTTTCAAACAAGCCGTTCATGCGCGTGTGCCAGGTGTCCCACGCTTTGTCGTCGGTGGCCACCAGCGATTCGCTCGTCATCATGTAACTCAGGAATTCTTCTCCGCCGTTGTTGCCAAAGCCGCTGAGCACGTCCTCGCTTTGCAGCATTTCGCCAGCTTTTTGGTTGGAAACGTAAGAAGAGGCCATGCGTTCGGCGTCTTTTTTGGAGTAACCTTTTTCTTCCATGACCTTGACGACATCGTCGCGATCCGCGCCGGGTGCCGAAATGTTCGCTTCAGAAAAGGCTTTTTTTACGGCTTTTGTTTCGTTTGCCGTGGCACGTTGTGCGCTGGCTAAGGCATACAACTGGATGCCCGCCGCTTTGTCGGTAGCCACGCTGCTGCCGTCGCTGCTCACATTTTCGCTTTGATACTGCCGCGATTTTTCCAAAGCATCAACATCTACTTTCCGGCCCACCTGCTCGCCTAATTCGAGCGCGTTGTTCGCCATTGCGGAATTGAGCACGGGTGCCCAGCCGCCTGCGTTCCAACTGCCATCGGCGATTTGGGTACCCTGAAGGCGCTGGATGCAAAAATCCATGGCAGCGCCTACCCGTTCCGCCAGCACCCGATCATTCTGGATATGTGGCATGAGGCGCGCAAAGTACTGAACCGTCATGGCTACATCAATATTCTGACCTAATTTCTGTTGGGGTTGGGTGCCGGTAGTGGTGGTGATGTTGGGATGATTTTGGGGGGCGTCGTTCACCGTCTGGAGCAAGTAATTCGTCGCTTTCACCAACTGCTGGCTGTAAGCACCGGTTTTCAGGGTGTTGCCCGCCCGGAGCAGCGCCATCGCTACATAAGCGGTCGTTGCCGGGTCAGTCTGTACAGCTTTGGGGTCGCGCACATTTTGCATGGCATGAGAGCCGGCACCCCAGCCGCCATTTTCAGCCTGCGCTTCCGCAAGCCAGGCTAAGCTTTTTTCGAGGTAAGAAGGTAAAGGTTTTACTTGTCCGTCCGATTTGATCTTCCAGGCGGGCGCATCGGGCTGGCTGACAAACCGGGCCTGCGGAATCGGGAAACTGCCAAGGCGCGGTTTTTCAATATCGCCGTACTGAACCGTTGCAACAGACAATCCGGCCAACGAGATGCCAAACAAAGCAAAAATGGACAAGACAATGATTGTGGGCTTTTTCATAATGCGGTGATTTTTTTGGTGAAAACCATTGGATGCAAACACTGCATAAAATGCATAAACCGCAATTGATTTTTTCGGACAGGCGCTCCGACTTTAACATTTGGCTACCAACAAGCTTTTTGTTCGGCCTGTTTAAACGGCACATCCCGGATCAATCGCTTATAGGTCAGGTTGTTGTTTAAAGGGTTTTCCTCCGGTGTTGCTTCCTGGAAATAAAAATCGGCCCAGCCTTCGAGACCCTTGAGCTGGAGGGCAATGTCCAATTGGCAGGTCACCTGCTGTGGCGTGAGGTTGGGATTTAAACTGGTGTGTCTTGCAGTCACTTTTTTGCGGTAGCGCTCAATTTGGGCGGTGACGGGCATAGACCATTTGAGGCTGTTGTCAAAAGGCCGGCCTTCTATGTAAAAAACGGTGAATTCGTCTCCATCCTCCACCGGCAACCCGGAAGGTGTTTTCCCAGTAGGCAGGATCGCAACATTGCTGAAATCCTGACCATTTGCTGAAAATTGGTAATACACCACCAACGTATCGCCACGCAGGTTTTCCACGCTTACCACGCCAATCGCTTTTGCGCGGGCGTTGATCGGTGCCATCAAGGCCCGTTGCTTGCGAATGTTTTCCTGGTATTGGCCTATCATAAAAAAGGCAGCGACAAGGACAATCAAAAAGAAACCGACTCCAAAAAGAAGGGTTTGCTTTAGGTGTTTTCGATCTAATAGTTTTCGTTGAGCGGTGCGTTCGGCTTCTTTTTCGCGGTTGGCAAAGAATTGGTAACTAAATCCTTTTTTGGCAGGTTCCAGAACGACTTCACAAAGGTCGTCGTCAATCATAAAAGAAAAAGTGCTGGCCTGCAACACGTTGAAATCAATATGCAGAATATTGGTGCCGCAATAAATGACTAAGTTGCCGTCCGCTTCACTATGAAACAGGCCGACATAGTAGGTTTTACCCTCACTGCTTACGTATTTCCAAGCCATTTGCGCCACAACAGAGGACTTTTATTGAGAGATGGCACCGCTTGAAAAAACAGGGTTATAGCCCCATGACCTTTGCAGATTGCAGCAACCAATTTATAGAATGAAAAAAATCCATAAAAGTTACTGTGGAAGAATTTTTTAATTTATCCTGCCCACTGTTTCGCGCTATGCAATCAACACATCCATCACCGATTTCAGGGAGATAAACATCGCCTCGCGGCCTTCTTTGGTGACAATGTTATCGTCGTCTTCCTCGTCTTCCGACACGGCGTCTTCAATAAAAGCCAGCAGGTCTTCCTGCAGAGGATTGTCAAAAAAAGGATCTAAGCGGTCGTGGAAAGTAGGGCCGGACGATTGCTCTAAGATGGCCCAATTGACCTCTTCGGCAGCTTCGATGGCTTCAGGCGTGGCTGTGGCCGGGGTGCCGACTTTAGAGGCCGACTTCCACATGATTAGGGCGAGGTAGAGGAAAAAATCCCGTTCCTCTTCCGAAAAAGCCTGGAAGTCTTCCGACAAGGCCAGTGCAACGATAGCGGGTTGCTGCTCGGCCATTTCTTCGATGGCAATTTCATAAGCGTCGTCTTTGTCGAGCGCTTCGCCAACGGCGTCAATTATTTTTTCTGATACGAATGGTAGCATGGAGGAAAGATTTGAAAATTTGAAAATTGGAGCATAACGCAGCTATCGGACTATCAAGACGGACTGGTAAATGGTTATTGTAATTTTATGATATTCAACTCAATCCGCTGGTTGATTTTTCGCCCTTCCGGGGTATCGTTGGCCGCAATTGGGATCATTTTTCCATAACCGCGGTAAGGTACATTTTCTTTCGGAATTCCCTTGCTGATGAGGTAATCCGCAATGACCCGGGCGCGCTGCGAAGACAATTGCATGGCCAATGCATGCGATATGCTGCCGTGGGTGTGCGCGCCGATTTCTATGGTCATGCCTGGATTTTGCCGGAGCATTTCCACCACATTGTCCAATTCAGCATAAGAAACCGCTTTCAGTTTGGCCGCGTTGGCTTCAAAAAAAACTTGGTTCAATAAAATAACCTGGCCTTCTTCGATGGGCAAAAGCGCGATGTCGGCCTGGAGCTGGGGCGGGCTTGCGATCTTCTGCGGCTCGGTTTGCGGCGATTGTGGCGGCGGCATCTCTTCGGAAAATTCAGCCATTTTCTTTTCCTCTTCGCGGATTTGCTGGATCACTTTTTCGCCTAAAGCGCGGCGCAGCTTGGCCGATTGTTCCTTTTTGAGGAGGTAAGTCGCCTCGATGGACAAAGCTACTTTCACATCCTGCCGCATCTCCTGAGCCAGTTCTGTGCGTACTTCATCCGATACTGCCTTTTCGATATCGGAGGCAAACAAGCGCTCCCAATCCTTCAGCGGGGCGGACGGCTGAGAGCCAGGCAACGGCGCGTGCGACATGGTGGTTGACGTAAGCCCCTGCCGGATTTGCTCGCGCAATGCTGCTTCCTGTTCCGGAATGGCATTCGGATCACGCGCTAATTCTGCCAGCACTTCCGCCACGACTTCCCGGCTTACCTGTTGCTGCACTTCCGGGTAAAGCTTTTGCCGCAAGCTGTCGCGGATGCCCCGGCTAAATTCGTCGAAGGGCGGCGGATCGGTTTCCCATAAATATTTTCCGTCGGGGGAAGCCGCTGCTTTTTCCGCATTTTGAGCCTGGAAGTGATTTTGCAGGCGGCGGCGCAGTTCCGTCAATTCGTCTTCCTTTTGCCCGATGTGGTCAAACGAAGCAGGGATTGCACTTTCCGATATTTCTTCCTGTTTTGGCGCGATCAGCACCTGCATGGGCGGCACAATGGTATCCCGCTGGCGGGAAAGGTATTCGAGGTAGCGGTGTTTCAAAGCCTGTAATTCCGGATCGTCCCCGGGTTTCCACGCTTTGGGATTCGTCTGGCGAGCCGCTTCCAATTTTTGCCTCCAGATGCCGCGCAACTGATTGGCTTCCTGCAATTCGATGTCCACCTGTTGCAAACGCAGGCTCAGGTTTTCAATTTCCGATTCTCTTTGAAAATACAGCGGGTTCAAATTCGTGGCTGCAAAGGTGCCATAAGGATCAACGTCCACTTCCTGAAGTTCCCCCCGCAAAATTGCAAATTGGCTGCTTGTCGCAAAATAGCCTTTCGGGCAAATATACCCGCCCGGAGTTCGCATAGAAGGTGCAAGCAACGCAAACGGGCTACCCGGCTTTGTGTTTAGGGGCGCTTCTTTGCCTTCGCACTGGTACAACCGGTGGGCGACGGGCAAGCCAAGCGCCAAGCCGGTGCGCGCGTCCACCACATTACCGGTCACTAAGGTCATGGGCTGTGCGCGCAAGTTTTCGGGCAGCGTGATCATCATCAACTCGCTGTTGCCGTCTTTGGGTTCGCGTGCAACAACTGCGGTTTCCCCCCAATGCGAAACGGTTAAATATTGGTCGTCGTCGGGCGTGTTGATGGTTTTGCCCAGTTGCTTCGGTTCGCTCCACTGCGCCCAGGATTCGTCCTGCCGGAAGGTGTGAAACCAGTCCAAACCGCCGTAGCCGCCGCGCCCGTCGCTTGCAAAATAGAGCGTACGGCCATCCGCAGCTAAAAAAGTCTTCGCTTCATCGCCGGACGAGTTCAAGGCTGCTCCAAGTGGGAGCGGTTTCGACCACTGCAGGGCGTCTTTGCGAAAACACACGTAAAGGTCGCGCTTGCCCAATCCCCCCGGCAGGGTTGTGGCAAGCAGGAGGAAATTTCCGGTGACGTCTACCTGATAATGTGGTTTTTCTCCATCGCCCGGCACGAAGCCTTCGATGGTCATGGCCTGCGGCTTCGACCAGGAGCGCCCATTGCGCACCGATACGGCCAAGCCGCGCGGGTTAACGCTGTTGTAATGATCGGCTAAGTAAACGACATCTCCACTGACCTCGGTCGCCAAAATGCGGTTGGGCAGGCGGTTGTTGAGCGGAGCGGGCAGGTGGATGGCCCGGCTCCAGGCACCGTCTTCCCGTAGGTAGCTCGCCCAGATGTCGGCAGCGTTGGCATCGCCGATGTTGTTGGGATGGCCTTCGCGCACAAAATAGAGCGTCTTTCCGTCGCCGCTCAGCACAGGTGCCGTTTCCGAATGCAGCGTATTGATCTGGATGTCCAACGACAATTGCTGCACCATCGCCGGGTCATCAATAAGCGGCGGCGCTTCCTGGCCGTACAGCGCAATGGCGCACAGGGCGAAGCAGAGGAGGCAATGGACTTTTTTCGTGGACATGTATGGAAGTTATCCTGTGAATTTCAAGGTCTCTTATTAAAACGCTTAACGCAGCACAAAGATCGGGAAGTCTGTGCAGTTGTGCATGTTTCCTCAAATCACCAACTCAATCCACTTCCATCCCTGCCCCTACCAGCTCCTGCTGCTCCATAAACGCGGGCAACTCCCTTGGCGTGTATTGCTGGGTGCGCAACTGCGGGGTAAAGCCCGCCTCGCGGATGGCACGCTGGATGCCGTCGGCAGTGAAGCGGAAATTTGCGCCCGCTGCCGACACCACATTTTCTTCGATCATGATGCTGCCGAAGTCGTTGGCACCCGCGTGCAGGCAGATTTGCGCCACCTGTTTGCCTACTGTGAGCCAGGAAGCCTGGATATTCGTGACATTGGGCAGCATGATGCGGCTCATGGCAATCATGCGCACATATTCGTCGCCGGTGCAGGTGTTGCGTGCGCGGCGGATTTTTTTCAGGATGGTGTCTTCGTCCTGGAACGGCCAGGGAATGAAGGCGATGAAGCCTTTTGCGTCCGCTGGTTTTTCGGATTGCACCTGGCGCAGGGCGACATAATGCTCCATGCGTTCCATGTTCGTTTCGATGTGGCCGAACATCATTGTGGCCGAAGTGGTCAGGCGCAGTTGGTGGGCGGCGCGCATCACGTCAAGCCATTCCTGGCCGCCACATTTGCCTTTGGAAATGAGGCGGCGCACCCGGTCGTCTAAGATTTCCGCACCCGCGCCTGGCAGCGAATCCAGACCCGCTTCCATCAGCGCTTTCAGCACTTCGCGGTGCGTAGATTTTTCTAATTTGGTGATGTGCGCGATCTCCGGCGGCCCCAGGGCGTGTAGTTTCAGGTTGGGGTAGAGTTCTTTTAGTTGCTTGAACAGGGTGCAATAAAAGTCCAAACCCAAATCAGGATGGTGGCCGCCCTGCAACAGCAACTGGTCGCCGCCAAAGCGAAACATCTCCTCGATTTTGACTTTGTATTCTTCAATGCTGGTGGTGTACGATTCCTCGTGGCCCGGCCTGCGGTAGAAATTGCAGAATTTGCAATTGGCAATGCACACGTTGGTGGTATTGGAATTGCGGTCAATGATCCAGGTCACCTTTTTGTTCGGCACATGGTGTTGCCGCAGCCGGTTGCCCACGTGTACGAGGGCCGCCGTTGGCGCCTGCTCAAAAAGGAAAACCCCTTCTTCGGCGGTCAGAAAGTCTAAGTTGAGGGCGCGTTGCAGCAAGTCTTCGATGTGCATGTTTGTGCGGTTAACGGTGGATGGTTGACAGTGGACGGTTTGTCGAGGTTAAAGTAGAAAGGTTAAGGGATAAAGTAGGGTTCGCGTCAATGATGAAGTTTCGTGTCTACTTTAACCTTTAAACTTTAGCCTTTGAAACAGTTGACGTACCAGCGCAACCAGAATAGTATTAAGAACAAAGATACGCCATGCAGGTTTCAGAAGGGGGAATTAATTTTCATTTTTTTTTGAAAGTTAAAGTGTGGTAATTTCATCGGGAGTTCCGGGGTAGCGAAAATGGGATAAAGCATTTGTAACTATACATTTTACGTCCAAAATCGCCACCTAATCAGGTGATACAGCGTTCCACGGAGTAAAGGGAGTCTCGCGGAGGCGCTTAACTCCGCGAGACTCCCTTTATACTCCGTGAGACTCCGCGCCATGTTGGAGTCCTCAGAGGCTCCTTGATATTGATGGTGTTCAAAAACATCAATATAGCTCTGATTCGCATGAATCATCCCAAAATTTGTTGGAGGACAGAAATGGCCGCCGGAGGCGGCTGTATAGTTACAATCGAATTCCATACTGCGCCACCAGGGAAAATGATGAAGATCATTACCTGTTTGTTGAATTAAGCCATCCTTTTGTGTCAAATCAACTTCAAAAACAGGTTTGGAGCGCATAGCAGGAATCAACCTTTTTAAACAGATTACAGCCTCTTTGTCATCGAAAACCGACAATGACATGGCAGTGCATTCGCTGGCTTGAAAAACCTTAGGGTCGCTGAAATAATAACTGTCCACTTTTCCAGGAGGCCTTTTGCTCCTACCCCGCGTTGGGGAACCACCTCCCTTAGCTATGGCTAAGGTGGGGAACCCCCGCCTTGGTTAGAATCAAAATACCTTGCCCGGAGAAAGCGACACTTATTAATTCAGCGACCCTATGAGGAAACCGCCGGCGGTGCGACCAAAAGTCGCTGTCATCCGGTGGAATAATTCCCAGTCGGAAAAATGAACTTTCAGGAGGGAATGCTTCACTTGGAGGGCAATTAGGAGGAAGTTTTTCAAACCAATTCATTAAAAAAAGGCAGCAAAAAAGATGCTTTTAGGCAATTTTTTATAAACTTAATTAAACTCATTAAGGATAAGATATAGGCCAATTGCTCAGTTCACTATTTTTAAAACTACTTTTTTGCACAATCTCCAAAAACTTCCTATCTTTGCGCCAAGATTGATTTTAGTGCGGAAAGGGAACTGGATAGTTCCCTTTTTTCGTGCCCGAAATCAAGCTAAGGAACGTGTCGTAAATAACTTCCCTGTTTGGGCGGTCTCTTTTTTCACCAGTCTTGGTTGCTTCGGCGGTCACTCAGCTTAGGCTAAGCTCCCTTCTCGCGCCTTGCCTGGTAAAAAAATAGCCTCGCCGAATTCAGGTAACTTATTTACGCCACGCTCCTAAATAAATGCTCCGCGCTTAGACAAACTTTTTAAGGCACGGGCAAAAACGGATACCGTGGTAGAAACACAACTGATCGCGCTGCTGGCGCAAAAATTTGAAGAAGAAGACTTTCGGGATTGCTTTTTGGTAGATATCAGCCTCAGCCCTTCCAAAAAATTAGAAGTGCTGGTGGATACCGACAGCGGCATCACGCTCGATCGCTGCAAAAAGATCAGCCGCTGGTTAGAAGCGCACCTTGACGAATCCGGCTGGCTGGGCGATACCTACGCGCTGGAAGTTTCCTCGCCGGGCGTAGGCAGACCGTTGAAATTGGTGCGACAGTTCCGCCAGAACATCGGTCGCACCGTAGAGACTTCACTGAAATCCGGTGTAGTGCAAAGCGGGAAACTCATAGCAGCGAGCGACGACGATTTTACGATCGAATACCTAACGACTGTGAAAGAAGGCAAAAAGAACAAAAAAGAAACCATTCAAACCGTCCTTCCTTTCGGGGAGGTGACGAAAACCATCGTTAAAATTTCATTTTAAAATGTTCTGCACATGTGGAATTTGGTAGAAACTTTTTCGGAATTTAAAGACGGAAGAAATATAGACCGCCCCACTATGGTAAGGGTGCTGGAAGATGTGTTCCGGACCCTGATTCGCAAAAAATTTGGTTCTGACGAAAACTTCGACGTGATTGTCAATACCACCAAAGGCGACCTTGAATTGTGGCGCGTGCGCGAAATCGTAGCCGACGGCGAAGTTACGGACGACCGCAGCCAGGTCTCTATTTCCGAAGCGCTGGCCATAGATGAAGACTATGAAGTCGGCGAAGAATGCTACGAACAATTGTATCTGGAAGATTTTGGCCGCCGCGCCATCATGGCCGCCCGGCAGACGCTGATCTCCAGAATCATGGAACTGGAAAAAGACGAGCTTTTCCGCCGTTACAACGAACGCATCGGCGAATTGATCGCAGGCGAAGTAAGCCAGGTGTTGAAAAAGGATATTTTTGTCCTCGACGACGCCACCAGCAACGAATTGCTGCTGCCTAAAAACGAAATGATCAAAGGCGATTTTTACCGCAAGGGCGATACGGTGCGCGCTGTGGTAAAACGCGTAGACATGCGCAACAATAATCCGGTTGTGGTGTTGTCCCGTACCGACAATATGTTTTTAGAGAAACTGCTGGAACAGGAAGTTCCGGAAATCGAAGACGGCCTCATCACCGTGCGCAAAATTGTGCGCATCCCCGGCGAACGCGCCAAGGTAGCCGTTGAATCCTACGATGACCGTATTGACCCGGTTGGCGCTTGTGTGGGGATGAAAGGATCGCGTATCCACGGCATCGTCCGCGAATTGCGCAACGAAAACATTGACATCATCAACTATACCAATAACGCAGCGCTTTTCATCCAACGCGCACTGACGCCGGCTAAAAACGGCAAGGTAGAAATCAACGCCGAAAAAATGCGCGCGGAAGTTTCGCTGCCGCCGGATCAGGTGTCTTTAGCCATTGGCAAGGGCGGTACGAACATCAAATTGGCCAGCCAACTCAGCGGCTACGAAATTGACGTTTACCGCGATGATGCAGACGTGGAAATAGACGACGTAGATCTCGACGAATTCCGCGATGAAATTGAGGAGTGGATCCTCGACGCGCTCAAATCCATCGGATGCGATACTGCGCGCAGCGTACTCGATTTGAGCAAGCAGGAATTATTGCGCCGAACCGACCTGGAAGAAGAAACGGTAGATGAATTGTTGCGCGTCCTTGCAGCTGAATTCGACGAAGAGTAAACGAAAAATATTGGTTTACCCGCATCTGCACTGAATTTAGCTTCAAAGAATTAGTGTGGATGCGGGTTTTGCCTTTATCTTTGCACCGGCTTTTGAAAACCAGTATTTTTTAATCATTTGATCCTTTTTAATTTACTTACAGCTTGTTCATCCAGCGCCAGCCTTTCACTCACGGGCTTCTGTTGGTCGCGAAAAGTCTCATAGTATAAAACAACCTGATGGAGAGACGCTTAATCAAGATTGCTAAAGAACTCAACGTAGGAACGCAAACCATCGTCGATCACCTCAACCATAATGGCTTTGATGTGGAAAACAAACCCACGGCAAAGATCACCGATGAGATGTATTCTGTGTTGTTGAAGGAATTCCAAAAATCGCTGAATGACAAAGAAAAGGCTGATCAGATGATTATTGGTAATCGTGCCACAACGACTACCGTTAAAAAAGAACTTCCGGTCACTCCGGCCACAAGACCGGAGCGTCCATCGTTTCCCAAATCGGAAGGCAAACCAGATTCGGGGTCTGCTGAGGGGCATACCGAAGAAAAATCCGGGGATTTACACGTTGAAGAGCGGCCGCGGTTGTTGTCAAACCGCCTCAAAGTTTTAGGCAAAATAGAACTTGATGCCCGTGGCAATCGCATACCCGAAGTCGAAAAAATAGAAACGCCGCCACCGGCACCACCGCCGCCGCCACCTGCTCCAGAGCCGGTTGCCGTTGTGGTCGAAACGCCCGTTGAACCTGTTCGCCAGGAACAGGAACAGGCTCCACCTGCAACACCTACACCACCAACACCTGTGGAGATCATACAGCCAAAGATGAAATCGGAGCCTGCTCCGGTGCCTGAACCGAAAAAACCGGAAGTTGTCCCGACATCCGAGGCAGAAATTCCCAAATCCGTAAAAGACGATCCGGAAGCCAAGCCGGTGGCAAAAGGGGATGAAAACCTGATGCGTGCAGCAACCCCCGAATTACGCGGGTTGAAAATTCAGGGCAAAATTGATATTGATAAATTCAAAAAGCCGCAAAAGAAAAAAGATCCAAGAGAACGGGATAAGCCCAAACCCCAGCAGCCAGGTACAGGCAACGCCCCCGACCAACGCCCCGCAGCTCCGGGCGATGAAAGGAAAAAACCACAGCCGGGAGGCGCTGCACCAGGTACGCCTGGTTCTGCTGCCGATGATGCTGCAAAGAAAAAGCGCAAGCGCAAGCGCAAAAAACTAAACGGGCCTAACGAAGGCGGCGGTAATACCCAGCCTGGCGGTAACACGCAGCAAAGTGGCGGCGGCGGCGGCGGCGGTAATACCCAAAGTGGCGGTGGCGGCGGCGGTGGCGGCGATCAAAACCGCGCAAGAAGAACCAGCAGTGGCGGCGGTGGCGGTTCCCCGCAAGGCGGAGGCCAAAGATCGGAACCAACGCCCGAACTGTCGCAGCGCGAGATAGAAGAAAAAATCAAGGCAACGATGGCCCGGATCTCAGGCGCTGGCGGTAAGAAAAAACGCCAGAAGCTGAGCCGGGATAAACGCGATCGTTTCCGCGAACGCCAGGAACTGATTGATCTGGAAAAAGAAGGCGGCAAACTGCAATTGACCGAGTTTATTTCGGTTTCTGAGTTGGCCAGCCTGATGGACGTTTCGGTTTCCGAAGTCATCATGACTTGTATGAATATCGGCGTCATCGTTTCCATCAACCAGCGTTTGGATGCGGAAGTTATCGAACTGGTTGCCAGTGAATTCGGCCACGAAGTAGAGTTCATCAGCGCAGAAGAGCAGGTGGATGAAGTGGAAGATATGGAAGAGGACTCACCGGAAGACTTAGTGCCACGCGCACCAGTCGTGACGGTGATGGGCCACGTTGACCACGGTAAAACTTCGTTGCTCGACTACATCCGCGAAGCGAACGTAGTCGGCGGCGAAGCGGGGGGGATCACCCAGCACATCGGCGCTTATGAAGTGCAATTGCCCAACGGCAAAGAAATTACCTTCCTCGATACACCCGGTCACGAAGCCTTTACGGCCATGCGGGCACGGGGTGCCAAAGTGACGGACATTGCAGTCATCATTGTGGCTGCGGACGACAACATCATGCCGCAAACGAAAGAAGCCATTAGCCACGCTACGGCAGCTAACGTGCCGATTATTTTTGCCATCAACAAAATAGATAAAGCCGGTGCAGCGCCGGAAAAAATAAAGCAGGAACTCGCCTCCATGAACTTCCTCGTGGAAGAATGGGGCGGAAAATACCAGTCGCAGGACATCTCGGCCAAAACCGGTGCGAACATAGAGCTGCTGTTGGAAAAAATCCTGCTCGAAGCAGAGTTGCTGGATCTTAAAGCCAATCCGAAACGCCTCGCTGTGGGCGCGGTGATTGAAGCGTCTTTGGATAAAGGACGTGGCTATGTCACCAAAATTCTGGTTCAAAGCGGCACGCTCAAAATCGGTTCTCCGATCGTAGCAGGCGAACACGCCGGAAAAGTAAAAGCCATGTTCAACGAACGCGGCAAACGCGTCACCGAAGCAGGGCCTTCCACGCCGGTGCTGGTACTCGGTCTCAGCGGTGCGCCGCAGGCTGGTGAGCGATTTAAATCCATGGAAAACGAGTTCGATACGCGGCAATTGGCCTCCAAACGCGCCCAGATCACGCGGGAACAAACGAACCGCGCCACCAAGCGAATCAGCCTCGACGAAATCGGACGCCGCCTCGCTTTGGGCAACTTCAAGGAACTCAACCTCATCGTAAAAGGGGACGTGGATGGCTCGGTAGAAGCCCTCTCCGATTCGCTGATGAAGCTGGCCGTGGAAACCGTACAAGTGAATGTCATTCACCGCGCGGTTGGTCAGATCATCGAATCCGACGTTTTGCTGGCTTCCGCTTCCGATGCTATCATCATTGGCTTCCAGGTTCGGCCTTCGGGTCTGGCCCGGAAATTGGCCGAGCGCGAAGGGGTGGAAATCAAGATGTACTCCATCATCTACGAGGCCATCGAGGAAATTAAAGCAGCCATCGAAGGCATGTTGGAGCCTACGAAAGAAGAAAAAATCGTGGCTCAGGTGGAAGTGCGCCAGGTCTTCAAAGTCAGCAAGGTGGGCACCGTTGCCGGTTGTTATGTACAGGAAGGTAAAATTTCCAGAAATACGGGCATCCGAATCGTGCGCGATGGCATCGTCGTCTTCCCCGTCCGTGAAGGAGCTGCTGGCAAAATTTCTTCCCTCAAGCGCCTCAAAGACGACGTCAAGGAAGTCCGCGAAGGTTTGGAATGCGGTATCGCATTAGAAAACTTCAACGACATCCGGGTTGGCGACATCATCGAAGGCTTTGAAATCACGGAAGTGCGCAAGAAGCTTTAGTTAGATTTTAGAGGATAGATTTTAGACTTTAGATGAAGTCGGAATATAATAGCAGCCGCTGTTCCTGGAAAGGGGCAGCGGCTGTTTGCGTTTGCAGCGGCCCGGGGTGACATCTCGCTTGCGAGGCAGACCCGCGGGCAGGCAGCAGCAGGCGTCATCCCGCTGCGCATATATCCCCAAATCCTCAATTATTTCCAAAATACCAACAGCTTCGTATCTTTGACAAAATCAACCAAAACGAACGAAAACCCTTATGCCGCTAACCCTGCCCATTTTCGACCTCGACGATGCCGTTGAAAGCATCAAAAACGCCGGTTGTGTGTTGCTCACCGGCCCGGGCTTGCTTCGCTATCGCGGGGTGCCCGTGCAGCGCTACCTCCGTCAGCAACTGCTCGAACTCGCCAAACCCGGCGACATCGAACTCTATTACGAAAAAGAATCCCTGTTCCTGTTTTCCGGAACTTCGGCGCGCATCCGCGTCAAAAAGAAAGCCAAAGAATGGCTGCGCAACCTCTGGGCCGACCCCGATTTTCATGCCGAAAACGCGGAAACCCTGCGCCTGCTGGCTCAGTTGCCCGTACACCTCATCGTGAGCACCACGCCCGACAAATACCTGTCTGCCAACCTCGCCGCCCGCGCCATTCAGCACCAAACCGGCTTTTTTGTGGGCGGCAACAAGGAAGTGCGGAAAGTGGCACCGCCTTCCATGAACAAACCTTTGGTGTATAACCTCAGCGGCTCGGTGGACGACCACGAATCCATCATCCTCGACTACGAAGACCTTTATAAATACATGAAAAGCGTGCTCGACATCGGGCGCCTGCCCAAGGGCCTCACCGATGCATTGTGCGACGCCGATAAATTCATTTTTCTGGGTTTTGAATTAGACCGCTGGCATACCCAGATGCTCATCCAGTTGCTGACGGAAATTTTGGAAAACCGCGACAAATTCGCCTCGAAACCCAACTATGCGAGCGACGACCTCCGGCGTTTTTTTGAAGGCCATTTCAAAATTGCCCCGTTAGATTGGGAGGAACAGGACGGATTTTTGTGCGACCTGCTTAACGCTTTCCGCGCCGAACACCCCGATCTTGCGCGCCGCACCGACCGGGAATACGACACCCGCTTAGCTTTCGTCCGGCAATATTTGGAAGAAAACGACTTCACCAACGCGCTGAACGAACTCGAATCGGCGGCACTAAACAACGACGACAAAAACGCCGTCACCCTGCTGAAAAGCCGCCACGCCGATTTTGCCGAAAACCAGGACGCCCTCCACCCCGACACGCGCATCGCTGCCCGCAACAAACTCGCCAAAGACATCCTCGATCTGGCTAACGCAATCCTCCAAAGCCTATGAATCCGAACCTGCTCAGCCGCCGCTTTCCGGGCGTCACGCCCTTTGAACGCGAACAAGAACACCTGTTTTTCGGGCGCGACCGCGAAATCGCCGACCTGCTGCGCCTCACGAGTCTGGAAAAACTGCTGGTGCTGTTTGGCAAATCGGGGCACGGTAAAAGCTCTTTGCTCAACGCCGGGCTGCTGCCCAAACTCGAAACCGCTTTTCGCGGCAAGCGCTGCCTGCCCCTGAGCATCCGCCTCGGCGCTTACGCCAAAGACCAAAGCTTGTCGCCCAAAGAAGCCTTACTCTCCGAACTCGAACGCGCCCTCGACCCTGCGCCCGGTACGGATTTTTACGATAGCCTGCCCACCGGTCGCAGCCTCTGGCGCGAATTCAAGCGCCGCCAGGTTCATTCCGGACAGCCGATGACCTTCGTGCTGCTGTTCGACCAGTTTGAAGAATTTTTTCTTTACCCGCCCGATCAGCAACAGCAATTCCGGCAGGAAATTTCGGAACTGCTCTACACGGAAATCCCGCAGCCGGTTTTCCATGAATTTGATCGCTTAGACGACGCGGCGCAGGATCACCTCTCCGCGCCGCCCGATGTACACGTGGTATTTGCCATCCGAAGCGACCGCCTGCACTTGCTCGATTCCATGAAGCAGGAACTGCCCGCCATCCTACACAAGCGATACGAACTGCGCGGTCTCAGCCCCGAACAGGCCGAAGCGGCCATGGTGCAGCCCGCAGCCGCTGCCGGCGCGCATTTTCAGGCGCACCCCTTTGTTTTCCAGGCCGAAGCCCTGCAGCGTGTGATCGCTAACCTGGCTCGCGGCGCGGAAGGCGACGACGCCGGCCAGATCGAATCTTTCCAGTTGCAGATCGTGTGCCAGAGCATCGAAGACGACGTGTTGGCGCGCAACCGCAGAGGCGAAAAACAGGTGCAGATTGCCGTAGCTGACCTGCCCGATTTTGAAAAGGTCTTTGAAAACTACTACGCTGCTCGCATCAGCAGCCTGAACGACCCCGAAATGGAGCGCAGCGCCCGCCTGCTGCTGGAAGAAGAATTGCTCTACGTGGACGAAGCCAAAGGCGAAGCCCGCCGCCTGAGCATGGACGGCGACGCCTTGGCCGCCAACCTGCAAAGCAAATATGGTCGCGCCCTGCCGCCCGCCCTCTTAGACGCCCTCGTGAATGCGTTCATCGTGCGGCGCGAAAAAACGGCCCGCGGTGCCCACTACGAAATCAGCCACGACACCCTCGTGGGCGCGGTGCTGAAATCGCGCGAAACCCGCCGCCGGGCAGAACAGGAAGCCGCCGAACGGGCACGGCTGCTGGCCGAAGCAGAAAAACAACGCCTCGAACGGGTGAAAATAACGCGGGCGCGGAATAGGAATCTTGCGGTGGGGTTGGGGGCGCTGCTGCTTTTAGCGTGGGCGCTATGGCAAACATGGAATGCACAACAATTACAACGCCGCGCTGAAACGGCCTCCATCTTAGTCGTCAAAAGCCTGCTGAAAGACGCCCGTTCGGATGTGCTGCACCTGCAATACGCTGCCGCCACTGAAAAACTGCGCGCCGCTGCCGAAGTGGGCCAATTGCGCGACAGCGTGGGCTTAGCGCTGATGGAGCCAGCGTTCTGGTACGCGGAAAGCGACCAGGTTCGCCGGGCAGATTCCTTGATGGCCATCGCGGCGCAATTGCTGAACCGACCTGCGCCTGGCCAATCGGGAAACCGGGCAGCGGCACAGCAATCCTTAGCGGATTTGAACCGGAACCGCTACAAAGCCCTTGAAGAGCGCTACTATCCGGTGATGCTCGCGATCCCGGCGGGCAGGTTTATGATGGGGGATACCATCAGTGAATACGAACAACCCGTTCACGAAGTGCAGCTTGCCGCTTTCAAAATGGCGGAAACAGAAACTACTTTTTGGCAATGGGGGCTCTACTGCACGGCAACCGGGCAGGCTATATCCGATTTTTCGCCCTCCCCCTGGGGCATTGATGGAGACAACCCCGTTGTGAACGAGACCTGGTACCAGGCGGTAGATTACGCCAATTGGTTGAGCAGGCAGTGGGGACTGGCGGAGGCTTATGTGCTGTCCAACCGAGAAGGCGAAGGCAACTCGCTTAGCTTTGATGCCGCCCTGGTTCCAGGTGCCAAAGGCTTTCGACTGCCTTCCGAAGCGGAATGGGAGTATGCCGCAAAGGGCAATGAACCTTTTTTGTATGCGGGCAGCGATAACTTGGAGGAAGTGGGTTGGTACAATGAAAACAGCACTTCAAGAACTCATCCGGTCGGCAAAAAAAAGGACAACGGCTTTGGCTTGTACGACATGAGCGGCAATGTTTGGGAATGGTGCGAAGATGGGCGGCACGATAACTACGAGGGCGCTCCTGCGGATGGCAGTGCCTGGAAGGAAGCAGACAGTGACAGTGGTGGTCGCCGCGTGGTTCGTGGCGGGTCCTGGTTCTTCAACGATTACTACTGTCGGGTGTCCGACCGCTACGGCTACTATGCTGATTTCAGGTACTACCTTATCGGTTTTCGCCTGGCTCGGTAGTTATCACCCTTTATCACTTTTACCCTTTTACCCTTTTTATTTTTTCTTTTTCATTCGGCGCAGCCGAAATTTTTTTTGGGAAATGGGGGGGTGGCGGGCGTTCGTTTACTAAACCTCTAAGGTTTGGTAAACGTAAGGGAGTAAGCCCTCCGAAAAAGAAAGATCAGACGTGGAGTATTAAGGACGAGTCAGCAGTAGCATATTACTCCGCGTTCGTTTACTAAACTTCCAAAGTTTAGTAAACGTAAAGGGTATGGTGCGAACGTTTACTAAACTTGCAAAGTTTAGTAAACGTGAGGGGTATGGTGCGAACGTTTACTAAACTTCCAAAGTTTAGTAAACGTAAAGGGTATGGTGCGAACGTTTACTAAACTTCCAAAGTTTAGTAAACGTAAAGGGTAGGGCGCGAACGTTTACTAAACTTCCAAAGTTTAGTAAACGTAA
>Ga0163147_10002072_pt1 | contig 29262 bp, 25 predicted proteins | sample OliLakLV19MP6G1_FD_148597 | JGI IMG/M metagenome (GOLD analysis project Ga0163147, IMG submission 148597) | Freshwater microbial mat bacterial communities from Lake Vanda, McMurdo Dry Valleys, Antarctica- Oligotrophic Lake LV.19.MP6.G1 | ecosystem: Environmental > Aquatic > Freshwater > Lake >...
CGGAGACTCCCCCTCAGCTCCGGTACGGAGAGGGGGTCGGGGGGTGAGGTTAATGAGGGAGAAAACCAAACATGTCCTCCCCCTCAGCCGGTACGGAAAGGGGGCTGAGGGGGTGAGGTTGCTTTTAGCTACTTTCCTGACGGACGACTATTTCATGCCCGTCGTCGCAATGCCCGCCGTGATGTACCGCTGCAAGAATGCGAATACAAACGTGATCGGCAGCAGCGTCAGGACGGTCATCGCTAAAATCAAATTCCACTGTGCGTTGAGTTCGCCTTGAAACGAGTTTAAGCCCACTTGCAGCGTGAAAAATTCGCTGCGGCTCAATACGATCAGGGGCCACAGGAAATCGTTCCAGCGCCACATAATCGAGAAGATTGCCAATACTGCCAGCGCCGGACGCGCCAACGGCAGGATGATCTGCAAGTAGATGCGCCATTCGCTCGCACCGTCGATGCGCGCCGAATCGATCAACTCGTCGGGGATGGTCAGCATGTATTGGCGCAGCAAAAAGACGCCCGTTGGCGTCGCCGCCGCTGGAATGATCACGCCGAGCAGGTTGTTGTTCCAGCCGATCTGCGTGATCACGAGGAAGACGGGGATGATGATCACCGACAGCGGCACCATCAGCGTCCCAACGGTCAGCATCAAAATCGAGTCCCGCCCGCGAAACTGATACTTACTCAGCGCGAACGCCGCCATACTGTTGATCAGCAGGGTGATCGCCGTCGCTACAATCGTCACGACAAGGCTGTTCCCTAGGTACCTCACAAAATTAAAACTGGTGATGCCTTCTTGATAATTTTCCAAGCCGAAATAGACCGACTCGACGGCGGCGCGCTGGTTGATGTTCACGCGGATGATTGCCGTCGGGTTCGCCGGATCGACCATCTGCGCCTCGATGCCCACGCGCCGCACCTGTGCCAGTTGGCGCGTTGATCCATCCTCCATCGTCACGTTGAACAAATTGAGCGGCTCATCGTAGCCCGCGATGGTCACGGTATCCTGTCGATAGGGTAGCAGTCGCGGCGGAAAGCGCAAGAGTTCCGCTTGCGGTTTGAACGACGAGATGACCAACCACAAAATGGGACCAAACATGAGCAGGGTGCCAAGACACAGATACAAATAGGTCAGCATGTCGCTGAAACTCAGGCGTTTACGCCCGCGCGTGTTGGTGAGGTAATCCAAGACCATCCGCATAAGCCGCTCCCTCTACGCGACGTCGCTGTTGCGACCAAGCCGCAGTTGAATCGTGGTGAGCAGCAGCAGGAAGAACGCCATCACCAACGATGCCGCCGCCGCTAACCCGTATTGGTTCGATTGATTGGAAAATCCGGTCGTGTAAATGTACTGCACAATATAGGTGGTGGCGGTGCCGGGTCCGCCGCCCGTGAACGAAAACACTTGATCGAACACTTGTACGGCACGAATCAGCGACAGCACAATCACCACAAACATCGTGGGCATCAGTAGCGGCAGCGTGATGCGCCGGAACGACTGCCACAGATTCGCGCCGTCAATCGAAGCGGCTTCGTACAGTTCGGTCGGGATCGCCTGTAAACCTGCCAGCAGAATCAGCGTATAGAAGCCCATTTGCGCCCACACACTGATCACAACCGCCCACGCTTGCGCCCATTGGGCATTCAGCAAAAATGGCACACGGTCGCCGCCCAGACTCACAATGACGGCATTCAACAAGCCGTCTTGCTGCAAAATCCATTTCCAGACCAGCGCAACCACGACCGGAGACAGCAGCACAGGATAAAAAAATGCGCTGCGAAAAAAGCCTCTGCCGACCAATTTCCGGTTGAGCGCCAGCGCCGAGATCAACGACAACAGAATGATGGAGGTGACTTGGGCGACCACATAGCCGCCCGTATTCATCACAGCACGCCAAAAAATATCGGTCTGGCACGTGTTCGGGTCAAGAAAGTCGCCGCATGTAAACAGCCGACTGAGATTATCCATGCCCACAAACGGACGATCCGCTGGAAACAAGCGCGTCCCGCCCGTAAAGGCATAGTAAAAGTTCAAAAGCATCGGCAGCAGGATGAAGATTCCAAAAACAAGTAAATTCGGCAGCACAAAAACATATGCCATGCCGCGCACGCCGACCAAATTTTGCAGCGGGTGCATGACAAAATCGACCAGATTGATCATGCTCTGAATGAGCCAATCCAAGGGTTTTAAGATGGCACTAAAGAGGGAGCCTGACAAATTTTTGATCGGGCGTTCATCTGAACGCGCGGGTACGGTCATGAAATTTATCCTAAGCGCCTGAGCCAATGCGAACAGGTGAAATAGGGGGGCAGAGCCGATGCCCTGCCCCAACTGAGGTTAGCTGACAGCCGCTGCTGCCAACGCCGCGTCCACATCTTCTTGGATACGAGCAACCGCATCATCGAGCGACAGTTCGCCGGTGATGGCTTGGGTCAAACGATCACGAACTGGGTTATTGATCGCAAAGGCGCTCGGTCCGTACTGCAACGCATATGCCTGATCGTCCAGATTCAACGCCTCAGCCGCGAACACTTCCAATGCCGACTTTGCAGCGGGGAGTTCGGTTTGGTAATCGAGTTCGCCCAAATTCTGATGACCGGGGATGAACAGGGTACGTTCCACAAATTCGCGGTACACATCGGCGCTCGCCAAATACTCCATCACGCGCGCGACTTCTTCAGGGTGTTCGGTTTGTGCAAACGCGACAAACACCGTCCCACCGGGCATGCCCGTGCTGCCGCCGGGACCCGTCGGGTTCGGCACAGCTTCCCAGTCGAAGGCATCGCCGATGTTCGCGGCGAAGTTGCCGATTTGCCAACTGCCCGACATATAGACTGCCAGTTCGCCGCTGACAAAGAACGGCGCGCCCTGGGCATACGTGCCGCCCGATCCGATCCAGACTTCAGCAGGGGTCAAGCCATTGGTGTGCCAGTCGATGAGAAGCTGCGCCATCGCGCGGAAGCCTTCGGTATCGACCGAGAAGTTGCCCGCTTCATCGAAGTACGTTGCGCCTTCAGTGAAGGCAGGACCCGCGAAGCGGTGACCACTGCGATCAATGGCGATGCCATAGACTTCTGTCGCTGCGGCAACCTGTGCCGCCGCTTCTGTCCATTGTTCCCACGTCACGGCGTCGCTGGAATCGCTCGGCACTTCGACGCCCGCCTGTTCAAACAGCGTGCGGTTGATGTAGGGACCCGTCACCGTGAATTGATTCGGGAAGCCGTAAATCGGGTCGCCTTCTTCATCGGGAGAACGCAGCCATTGCAGCACTGCCGCCGGGAAACTGGCTTCCCAATAGGCGGGGTCAGCGAGGTACGGACGCAGATCGAGATATGAGCCGCGATAGCGTTCGCCAGCGGTCACGCGCGCCATATCGGGCGCTTCGCCCGCTTCGACTTGCAGTGGCAGTTGATCGAGGACCTGGATATACGGCACGGTATCGACAATGACGCGAATGTCGGGGTTCTCCGCCTCGAAGCGATCCAGCAGATCGCGCAGGACGACGCCTTCGGTGCCATCGTCGTACCATGTAATGCGCAGTTCGACCGGCGCTTGGGCGCGGACACCGACGGCGCTCAACAAAAGCACGGCGAGCATGACCAACAAAATCGAACGTTTCTTCATAGTTTTTTCTCCTAAACGGACTTCTAAGCGCCATTATGTCGTAAATGAATAGGCTGTGCAAATTTCGCACGCCGTTCATCCCCCATGTGGTGGAGCTTCATCTCCCCACAGGCGCTCATGTAATTTTTATGTTCACACGCCACAATTTCAACATGAATGATGCAATCCAACAAGGGGATTCAGCATGGCTGACAACAAAACGGTCAAGTTCATCGACCCGAATATCGGCTTGGACGAAGAACGCAAAGCGGTGATCGACCTGCTCAACAAGCGGCTGTCCGATATCGTTGTGCTGTACTTCAAGACGCGCAATTATCATTGGAACGTGACGGGCATCCATTTTGGGGCGCTGCACGAATTCTTCGAGAAGCAGTACGACAACCTCGAAGCAGCGATGGACGAAGTGGCAGAGCGCGTGCGCCAGCTCGGCGGGATTTCGCTTGGCACGCTGGCGCAAGTCGCACAGCACGCCGCGCTGAAAGAAGAACCGGGCGTGGTGCCGACAGCGGAGCAGATGATCCAGAACTTGCTGGCGGATCACGAAACGGTCATTCGGCAACTGCGCGAGGATGTGGACGCCACCGCCGAAGAATATGGCGACATGGGGACGAGCGATTTCCTCACGGCATTGATGGAAGACCACGAAAAGATGGCGTGGATGCTGCGCGCGCATCTCGAAGGCTAGCCTAACCTGAGTTTTGGATCGCTTACGGTTCCGGTGCGATCACCGGAACCGCCGTCAAATCCCCGCCGATAGTCCCGTAGGTCGCCGCCATCCAGCCCACCAAACCATGATAATTGATCTGCACCCACTGGCTGTCGGCGCTGCGCCCGACGATTTGCACGCGCGTATCGCGTAGAATCGATGTGACGATGGGCGCGTCGGCGTTGGGCGCCTCCCGCACCCACAGGGTTATGTTGAGCAGATACGTCACGCCCGTGAGCGGGGGCGTCGTGGGCAAGGGGACAAGCGTTGGCGGCGCGTTCGCGGTCGTGCCAGCCGCCGGATTCGGGGTCACTGCGGCGGCATCTGGTACGACCGATGCCGCTGGAATTGGCGCGCCGTCAGTCGTGAACGAGCCGAACGACGACGACATCCAGCCCGTTTGCCCACCATATTCGATCTGTACCCACGTCCGATCTTCGTTCGCGCCCACGATGGGCAGCGTCGTGAACGCGGGGACGATGATCAGCACGTCCGCGCCCGTGCTGGCATCGGCGCGCAAGTTGACCGGATTGTTGATCGTGTACGCCGTCGCGTTTTGCGGCGCTCGCCCCACCACACGAAATGCCGCCATAGCTGGCGCGGACACGCCCGCCGCGCCGCCGGACGATCCGACGGGCAAGCTGCCGCCGCCTTTCCATGTTGACGCCAGTCCGCGCAGGGTATCGAGCGCCGCCGCGCCGAACACTTGGCTCGGCTCAACGTGCGAATTCTCGAAGTATTCATTCCAACTGACGACGAGGATCACATCCGTCCCGGCGGACGCCGCGCCGCTGAAGCTGCGAATCAAAAAGTCGCCGTCTTGCCGTCCGCGCGGTGATGTCGCATTTGTGCGCCCCGCCAGCGCCGATTCGTCCCAACCGGGCATCGCCGTCGGGCTGAAGAACGATCCCGCTGTGCGCCCGCGCCAGCCTTGCATCGCGGACGCCGGATCGCCCGCCCACGCTGTATTGAACAGGTACAGCCCATCGAATACGGATAACACCGAGGTATCCGTGCCTTCCGCGACCCAGAGTGCCGTCCGTCCCGGATCGGCTTGTGCGCGGATGTTCTGCCATTCTCCGAGCGAGAAACGCCCCTGATTCCAGAAATAAATCACCGGACGCCCGCCATAGCGCAAATACGCCGAATTGCCCGCGCGCGCGTTGACGATCTCGCTGATCGACGCCACAACATCGCCCGCCGTCGCGTGGTATTCGCCCGATCCCATGTCGATGCTGACGCCGATAGAAAAGCCGCGCGCCGACGCTTGCGCGAGCAGGATATCGAGCGAGCTTTGCGTCATGTTGCCGTTTTTCGCGCCGTACCAACTGAGGATGAAAGCGTCGATGCCCGCGCTCCGCGCCTCGTCGATCTGCCGCCCGACCACGCCCGCGTCGAGCGAGTTATACGGCGCAATCGGGCGATCCGACAGCCGTCCGTCGCTCCATGTGCCGCTGCCGTACCAGCCGAAATAGTACGCCCATACTTGGCGTCCTTGCGCGCGCGTCGGGGACGCCGACAGCGCGATCATCAAACACAAGCTGATCAGCACAGGGGCATGGCGTGCCATGCCCGCGAAAATGCGTTTACGCATGTGGAGTTCCTTTCTCGCATCGGGTCAATGCCTGTGCCAAGAAATTATTCGCCGCAGAGCGACGTAGAGAAATAAATCTGCGTCTCTGTGCGGTGAACCATTTTTCAACGCATCGACCTGAGCTGATGAAGCGCCGAAATCAAATCATGCCAAGACGATGTTTAGCTGTTTTTCTCGGCGTCTCGGCATTCAAGTCTTTTTCGGCGCGCGCTGACTTTACGTTCCCGGCAGCCGATACAGAAAGCCGGGACCTCCCATAAACATGCCGCCATCAACATTGATCGCCAGATCGTTGGCGTAAGCGAAGGGCGTGCGCACCATTTCCGGCGGGAGTTCGTCGCGCATGTAGACGATGGGGGTATGTCCGTGAATGATCTGCTTGCCGCCGAAGATATTGAGCATCTGCTGTGCGCGTCCGCCACCCTCTGAATACGTCGGGATCAGCGTGATGCGTTCGTAAAAGGCGAAGCGTTCGCTGAAGTTATCCAGCATCGTCTCCCACGTTCCCATGTCGTCGTCGAATATCAGCCGCGCGAACGCCGCGTTGACCTGCTCGACCGTGCGCCCATAGGACGAATAGAATAGCGCATCGGCGTGAATGAACAGCTTGTCGTCGAACCGCGCCATCGCCGGGAGCGTCTGCAACCACGCCATCTGATGCGATGTGACGCGCTCCATATCGGTTTCTTCGCCGCCATTGCGCAGCCACGCTTGGCGAAAGCCGCCCTTCTTGCCGAATTTGTGCGCGGAGAGGAACAGGAGTTCGTGGTTGCCCATCAGCGCGTGGATAGCGCCGCCCGCCGCGTCGGCTTCGCGCTGCAAACGCATCACCAGTTCGACGGCAGGAATGCCATCGGGCCCGCGATCCACAAAATCGCCCATGAACCACAACTGTGCATTGCCGCCGTTCCAACTTTGATTGGCGCGGATCAAGCCGTTCTCGCGCAAAACCCGGAGCAGTTTGTTCAACTGTCCGTGAACATCGCCACAAATGTAAATGGGGGGCATCGTGATGGTTTTCGACTCCTGTATTCGCATCGGCGCGTCGTTTGTATGACGAATGGCGCGCCCGTCAACCGATATACGCGCTCATGTTAAATCATTTTGGCGTGGTTCTGTAGGGCGGTTCATGGCGCCATCATTTTGACGGAAGCTGGTTCGATCTTTAGGATGCTCACATCGCGCCCACGCGCTACAATGCGCGCCACTTACACAGCCAAAAGCGAGATAAACGAATGCGTCGTTGGGGTGTGCTGTATTTTTTGCTGGCGATCATCACCATGATTTTCATCTACCCGCTGTCCGATGCAGGCGCAGAGGGCGCGATCATCTTTCAGGTGATCTACTGCACCTTCTTGACCATCGGTGTTTACGTGACCAGTCAGAATCGATTGCAAGTCGGCGCGGCAGTCGTATCAGCGGCAGCGATGATCGTCAACGTGATCATCGTCGGCAATTCGTCCACGACGACGGATCGCGTCGCGGTGTTGGTCTTTGGGTTGACGACCACTGCCTTTAATCTGATCATGATTTGGGTGCTGTTGGCGTACATCTTCTATCCCGAACGAATCGTCAAAGATGGACAGCACAGCGCCAGCGACATGATCTATTCGGGTGCGGCGGTCTTTCTGCTGTTGGGCTATCTATTTACGCCAATTTATAACGTGATAGAGACGATTCAGCCGGGATCGTTCGCATTCAACACCGCGCCAGATATGCCGATCACATGGCAGCGATTGATTTATTACAGCTTCGCCACGCTGACGACGACGGGCTACGGCGACATTTCCGCCATCACCCCGTTCGCACAATCCCTCGCCATCGTCCAATCGGTCACGGGCGTGCTGTATATCGCCATTCTGATGTCACGCTTGGTCAGCTTGCACATGCAGACGACGCAGAACGCGCTCAATGACCGCAGCAAATCGGATTGAGGCGTATGTGCTGCCGCGCTGTTCCGACATTCATCTGTCGCTCATGCGCAAACGCTGCGATCCAACCTATAATTCTACACAGGTGTAGAAAATGAAGCGCAAAGACAACGCAACCTATCGCCGCATTCTTGACGCCGCCGAAACGCTGTTCTCGCAGTCGGGCTATACCGCCATCACGCTGCAAGATATCGCGCGGGCGTTGGACATGCGCCATGCGTCGCTGTACTACTACGCGCCGCATGGTAAAGAGGATATCTACATCGCGGTCATGGAACGCCATTTCCGACATCACGGCGAGGGGCTGACCAATGCCATCATTGGAGCGGGCGACGATCTTCGGGCGCAGCTTCACGCGGTCGCGGTGTGGTTCGCCACCCATGCGCCTATCGATTTGGGGCGGATTGTGCGCTCAGACATGCCTGCCATCAATCCGCACGACGCCGAACGGCTGATCGAGATCAGCTTGGACGCGCTGCGGGTGCCGATTGCCGCCGTCATTCGCAATGCGGTCAAGCAGGGAAACACGCACGTTGCGGATGCCGATTTCGCCGCGATGGGTTTGGTGGGCTTGCTTCAGAGCGTCCACAACATCCCGGCGCGTTTCATCCCGAACGAGGCAGCGCGCGTCGCAGCAGCGATCTCGTGTGCCGATATGCTGCTCGACGGATGGTTGAAGCGATAATCGACGCCATCTCTTTTTTTTGCCGAGATATTCTACAATTTTGTAGAATTTTATACACAGGAAGATCGAACATGGTCACAGCAACGCAAGCGCCCTCAATCGTCGTGCGTCGCGCGGGACACGCCGACATCCCTTTCATCGCGTGGTGCAATCACGAGGCAACCTCGCCCATGCCGGACTTTTCGTACTGGGATCCGCTTTTGGAAGGCACGAACACGACCAGCATGGCGTTCATCGAAGCCGTGTTCCGCGCGGATGCGCTGGCATGGGGCAGCCCGGAAGATTTCTTCATCATCGAGGACAACGGCACGCCCGTCGGCGGCGCGTCCGGCTTCGTGATGGATGCGGACGATTATCGTCCGTTGAAACTCGACCGCTTGGCGCAGATCGGCGCGGACTTGGGCTGGCAACCGGAACACGTCGCCGCGTTCCAGCACGGCTATGAAGCGGTGTGGAGCGATCCGCATGATCCGACGCTTGCGCCGTCCGCGTCGTGGATTATCGAATGTGTCGCCGTCGTGCCAGCGGCGCGCGGCAAAGGCATGGCGAAACGTCTGCTGCGCGCGATCTTGGACGCGGGCAAACAACAGGGTCATACGCGCGCGGGCATCTCGGTGACGATGGGCAACGATGCCGCACAGGGGTTGTACGAGGCGCTCGGTTTTCAGATGTACATGACCTATGGAACCGACTATTTCGACGGGCAGTTTCCCGGCACGATCAAGTATCGGATGCGCTTGGATTGACAGGGGGATGGGCGCGCCTTTGCTATTGCCCGCGTCCCCCGTCCGGTTTATGATCAAGCCCATCAGCAAAATCAGATAACGGGACGCAAACTATGGCGACGGACATCAACGCGCGCGGGTACGCCCACGCGGACGCGCTGGTTTCGACTGAGTGGGTCGCGGCACACCTCGACGATCCCAATGTGCGCATCATCGAATCCAACGAAGACCCCCTGCTCTATCCATCAGGACACATTCCCGGCGCGGTACAGGTCGATTGGACAAGCGATCTCAACGACCCGCTGCGGCGCGATTACATCAACAAGGCGGGTTTCGAGGCGCTGGCAGCGCGCATCGGCATCACGCCCGATACGATGGTCGTGTTCTATGGCGACAAAAATAACTGGTGGGCGACCTATGCCTTTTGGGTGTTCCAATTGTTCAAGCACACCAACGCCAAGATTATGGACGGCGGGCGCGCCAAGTGGGACAAAGAGAGCCGCCCGCTGACCCGCGACGTGCCGACGTATCCGGCGACGACCTACGCCGCGCCCGAACGCGACGACGTGACGATTCGCGCCTTCCGCGCGCAGGTCTTGGCGCATGTCGAAGCATCGAAACCGCTGGTCGATGTGCGCAGCCCCGCCGAATTTTCGGGCGAAAAGCTGCACATGCCGGAATATCCGCAAGAGGGCGCGCTGCGCGGCGGACATATTCCCGGCGCGAAAAGCGTGCCGTGGGGCAAAGCGGTCAACACCGACGATGGCACCTTCAAGAGCGGCGACGAACTGCGCGCGCTGTACGAAGCGGGACAGGGCTTATCGGCGGACGATGAGATCGTCGCCTACTGCCGCATCGGGGAACGCTCGTCGCATACCTGGTTCGTGCTGACGTATCTGCTCGGCTACAAGAACGTGCGCAACTACGACGGCAGTTGGACAGAGTGGGGCAACAGTGTCGGGCTGCCGATTGAGAAGTAGAGCGGATTCTGTGCGCGCCCTCACCCCGCCATTCCCTTGCCGTATCACTTAACGGCAAGGGGATATGGGGATGGGCGGGCTGAAGTTTGTGGACACATTCGGGGGCTTGGCGCGCCAAGCCCCCACAAAACCAGCCGCTCCATTACGCGCTTGATTTCTCGGTACTCCCCGATTCGCCCAAAATCCGCTACACTTACACTAGATTTTCAGTCATGACGATGCGGAGTCCAAGCATGGCAACCGATTCGCGGACGTGGTTCTACACGACGCCCGAAGCGCGTCCTTATTTCATCGAAGAACGAGTCAACCATACCCTGTGGAAAAATCGGCTGGCGAACATCTATATGTCGTGTACGCAAGCCGACGTGCCGATCAAGATGGAAGGGCGCTGGCAGAACGAAATGCCCGTCACGTTTGAATGGGCGCCGGGCAAATACTTCATCTTAAGCACAGGCGAAGAAACGAAAGAACTGATCGGCGTGATGCGCCAAATCTTGATGATGCGCCCCGCGTTCATGTATCAAGGCATCGACGGTCTGCATGTTGTCGAGTGGCACACGGATATCGACGCGCGCTGGCGCGAGATTCAGGGCAAACCCCAGTATCAGGGCTTGCGCCGTCTGAAACGTTAAGCGGCGTTATGCCTACGACCACCATTGTCCTGCCGACCTACAACGAGGCAGAGAATCTCCCGCGGATGATCGACGCGCTCATGGCGCTCACTATCGACAGCTTGCGCGTCTTGGTCGTCGATGATGGCTCGCCCGACGGCACCGGCAGGATCGCCGACGAACTCGCGGCGGCGCATCCCAACCGGATGGCGGTGCTGCATCGGACGCAGAAAACTGGGTTGGGACCCGCCTACATCGCTGGATTCAAGGCGGCGCTGATGGGCGGTGCGAATTACGTGATCCAGATGGACTGCGATTTTTCGCATCAGCCCGAGTATGTCCCGAAGCTGATCGATCAATTGGAGGCGGGCAGCGACCTCGTGATCGGGTCGCGGTTCGTGCGCGGCGGCGGCGTCGATGAGCAATGGAGCGCGTATCGCAAGTGGTTGAGCTACTTCGCCAACCGCCTGTACGTGCCGACGATCCTGCAAATGCCCGTTTACGATGCGACCGGCGGCTACCGTATTTGGCGGCGCGAGACGCTGATCGGGCTGGATTTGGAGCGCATCCGTTCCAACGGCTATGTGTTCCAAGTCGAGATGGCGTATGTCGCCTTTCGACTCGGCTACCGCGTAACCGAACTGCCGATCTACTTCCCAGATCGCACCGTGGGCGAGTCGAAAATGGATTTTCGCATCCAACTCGAAGCTGCCCTGCGCGTCTGGCAAGTGCGCGCCCAACATCGCGCGCTGAAGGCGACGGATCGACGGACGGCGGCGTATCAGGCGGGATGAGCGGACATGCACGATCTTCCATCGCTGACGTTGGACACGTTGAAAATCGAAGTCTCCAAATTCGTTCGCCAACTGAACACGACAGGGATTCCAACCTTGTTCGGCGTCACAGACGGCAAAGCCGTCGGAACGTATGTTGAACAAACGCTGCGTGATTATTTACGAACGCGCTATGCTTTCACGCCGGGAAACGCAGCATTGGGGATCGATTTCCCCGATCTCGACATCGATTTGAAGGTGACTTCAATCCGACAACCCCAATCGTCCAGTCCCTTTCGCAGCGCAAGTCAAAAAGTTTATGGTCTCGGCTATGGGTTAATCGTCGTCGTTTACGATAAACAGGATGATCCGCAAACGCAGACGGCGCGGCTGACGATCCGGCATGTTGTGTATGTGCCACCAGAAAAAACGGGGGATTATCAAACGACGTTTGGGATTCGAGAAATTTTGCGCCGAAACGGAAATAGCGATGACATCAGCGCGTTTTTGGAAGAACGAAATTTGCCCGTTGATGAGGTCGAACGCGAAAAACTCACACAGCGAATTGTGCAGCAGCCGCCAGCACAAGGCTACTTAACGATATCGAACGCGCTGCAATGGCGACTGCAATATGGTCGCGTGATCGCGTTAGCCACGACTGATAGCGCCGATGGTCTGGAGAATCTACTTGCATAAAGATTTGGGTGATTTCCAAACGCCGTTCGCATTGGTCGAACAGGTCTTGAATTGCCTCCATCGTAGCGGCGACTCATGGGAGCGTGTTCTCGAACCGACCTGCGGAGTCGGCAATTTCATTCGCGGTCTGGTTGATCATGCCAAGATTGCGCCCCATGCTGACATACAAGGGATTGAACTCCAACCCGATTATGTCGTTCGCGCAGCAGCCATCCACGCCGAAAATGCGCGCATCTTCAACGACAACATTTTCAATTTCGACCTCAAAACATTGACTTGGCAGCGCGACGGGCGTCTTTTGGTAGTTGGCAATCCGCCGTGGGTCACAAAGGCTGCCCTGGGCGTGCTGTCAAGTGAAAACACGCCTATGAAGCAGAATCTGAAATCGCTCTCTGGTTTAGATGCCCTCACTGGCGCGTCGAATTTCGATATTGCTGAAGCCATTTGGATCAAGCTGCTGTCCGAACTCGCCGATCAACAGCCCACGATTGCGCTCTTGTGCAAAATGTCCGTCGCCCGGAATGTACTATCTTACGCCGCGAAAATGAAGCTGCCGATTCATGCGGCTGAAATCCGTAAAATTGATGCGCATAAATGGTTTGGCGCGGCGGTCGGTGCTTGTTTATTGATTGTCCACATGGGGGATAACAATCGATTGGTCGATGTCCCCATCTACGCTGATTTAATCAGCTACGTCAGCGTAGCCCAATTTCGCGTTCGGGATTCTAGTATGAATTTGACGATGGATCGCCCAATAGGTGACGACATTTCGATGATCGACGGTGTAAGTCCGTTGGAATGGCGACAAGGCGTCAAACACGATGCCGCCAGCGTGATGGAACTGCGCCGCGATCTCGACGGACGATTGTGGAATAAATTGGGCGAATGCGTGGATGTTGAAGCCGACTATGTTTACCCGCTGTTGAAATCTACGGATTTGTATCATGGGCGCGTGCATGACCTTGTAAGAGCAGTCATTATGCCCCAGTCCTATATTGGTGAAGCAACGCAGCCCTTACAGCACCATGCGCCCCGCTTGTGGGACTATCTGAATCGGAATGATGCCGCGTTCGAACGGCGTAAATCATCGATTTACGTCAATCGTCCGCGCTTTTCGATCTTTGGCGTGGGCGATTACACCTTCAAGCCCTACAAAATTGCGATCTCCGGGCTGCACAAAACGCCCCGTTTCGCTACCGTTGGGCAATTCGATGCGCGTCCCGTCGTCTTCGACGATACATGTTATTTCATCGGCTGCGATTCGCCGCATTTGGCGGCACTGGTTACGACTCTGCTCAATCAACCGATTTGCCTCCAGTTTCTGGATACTGTCACATTTGCAGACGCCAAACGCCCCATCACGAAAAAAGTTTTGCAGCGCATCGATTTAGGCAAATTGCTACAGCAAGTCGATCAAACGCTTTTGTTGGAGGCAACAGCGGTTCGGTTAGAACAAATTGATTTTTCATATGACATGCAAACAGCGGATTGGGAAGCGGTACTTCATGTGCTTTCAACCCAACCGACACTGATTTAATCGCCAAACCCGCGCAAAATGTGCTATCTTGATCGCAAGCAAACGAGTTCGCCATGATGGACGAAACCAGAAGCCCCGATCCAGAGCTTGAAATCCGTGTCGAGCGCATTCGCGTCTCGTGCGCGGGCTTATGCCGGATCCAAGATGAACACGGGCGCTATTTGTTGGCGCTCAACACCAACCGCCTCAGCAAGGGGCTGCGCATCTTCATGCCGCTTGGCGGCGGCTTCATCTACGAAGATGAGGCGCTGCTCGAACGCTTCGATGCGATCCCCGAACTGCCGAACACGCACGAACTGCGCCTGTACATCCCGCCCGCGCGCCTCAACGACTTCCGCACCTGGTTCTTGAGCCGCCGCGACCGCGAGATCGATCCTTTGCGCGAGTTGGTCGAAGAATTGGTCGATGAACTGCGCGCGCTGCCCCAACTCGACCTCAGCGACGTGGCATTCGAGCGGCGCTTTATCCACGACTCGGAGCGGATCACGGATCGCACGGGCGTTGAGGGCGAAAAGACGCAGTATTGGTTAGAGATTTTCGACGTGACGATCACGACGCCCGCGCTGTGGCAGACGCTTTTGGACGCCCCGACGGATGGCGGCTTGCGCTGGGTTACGCCGGAGGCGATTCGGGCGGGGCAGACGCCGGACGGCGAAAGCGTCGAAGCGCGAACCATTTTGGAACAAAGCTGATCAAGCCGCCGGGCAGATAGACGATCACCAACATCAGAATCAAGCCGTTGATCACGCCGCGATATTCGCGCACTGGGCGCAAGACTTCGGGCAGCGCGGTCAGCACCAGCGCGCCCAGAATGGGACCAAACACCAACGACGTGCCGCCCAAGACCGCGAATGCCAAAATGTTGACCGCTTGCGCGAAGCCATAGCCGTCAGGGCTGATGATGCGCGTCAAATGTCCGCTGAAAGCGCCCGCCGCGCCCGCCAACATCGCACTGACGATGAACACGACATTTTTTACGTAGACGACGTTGATCCCCATGTTGGCGGCGACTTTTTCATCTTGCCGGATCGCCGCCATCGCGCGCCCGAAGCGCGACTGATGCACCCGCAGAATCACGAACACGACGACGACCAAGAACGCGATCAAATGCCACGTTTCGGTCAGCTTGGGGATGCCCTTGATGCCCAACGCGCCGCCCGTGAGCGCCACGCGCTCCCCGACAATGGAACTGACCAGCGGATCGAAGTTCAAGATCAGGATGCGGACGACTTCCCCGAATCCAATCGTGGCAATCGCCAAGTAGATATCGCGCAGCCGCAGCACGGGCAAGCCAATCGGCAGCGCGATCAACCCCGCCGCCAGCATCCCGCCGCCAATCCCGACCGCGAAGGGGAGTTCCGCCGTCTGCGTCAAAATGACGCCGACGAACGCGCCAATCGCCATGAATCCGGCGTTGGCGAGCGAGAACATGCCCGTATAGAGCGTGAAATAGATGCTCAAACCCAAAATACTATTCACAAGCATGAACTGGAAAACGGGTTCACTGATGCCGATATTTCGGAAAAAATCCATTTTACGCCCGCGTCTGCGCTTTCTCTCCGACCAATCCCTGTGGACGGACGAGTAAAATCACGAATAATAAGGCGAACACGATGGCATCGCGGTAATTACTGCCGCCCGCCGCCACGCTGAACACCTCCAGCGCCGCTACGACGAAACCGCCCACCAGCGCACCTTGAATATTGCCTAAGCCGCCCAAGACGATCACCGTCAAGCCCTTGAGCGCGATGCCCTCCCCGATGAACGGCGTCAATTGGTTGTACGCCAGTGCGTACAGCACGCCCGCCGCGCCCGCCAGCGCCCCCGCGAGGAAAAAGGTGATGGTGTAGATCGCGCCGACGTTGATACCGAGCAAACTCGCCGTTCGCTGATTGAATGCCACCGCGCGCATCCGCTGTCCAAGCCGCGTCCGCTGAATCAGCACGTTCAGCAGCGCCATCAGCACGACAGCGACGATCAGGATCACGATTTGAATCGGCGCGATCCGCAGCAGCGGCGATCCGTCTATCGTCGTCCCGATCAAGATTGGATCGGTGGGAATGGTGCCGATGGGGAAGCGTGCCGGGTTCGTGCCGAACACCAACTGTGCCAGACTGACGAGGACGACCGATGCACCAATCGAGCTGATCAACTGCGCGATGCGCGGCGCGTTCCGTTTGCGCAGCGGCGCGAACGCGATTCGTTCCAGCGCGAAGCTGATCAGTCCCGCGCCGAGCATCGCGGCGGGGATGGCGATCCACAGCGGGAGCGCGGCTTCGGTCACGATCACCAGCCCGATCCACGCGCCCCACATGAAAACGGCGCTGTGCGCCAGATTCAGCACGCCCAACACGCTGAAGATCAGCGCGTAGCCGAGCGCGAACAGGCTGTAGACCGAGCCGAGCCAGATGGCGTTGACGAGTTGTTGTGCCATGAGCGATGCGGAGTGAGTGATGAGGAATGAGTAAAAGACAGAGAACTGCGACTCAGTTGCCGCTCGTCCTCACTCAGCACTCACCACTCATTACTGTCCTGCTACTCCGCGCCCAAGACGCTGAACGCACCGTCCACATTCACCTGCACGACCGGATCATGCACGGGATTGCGGTCTGCGTCGAAGTTGAACGCGCCCAACGGGGTCGCAAAGTCGCTCAAGCCCAAGAGCGCGTCACGCACCGCTGTGCGATCTGCCGAGTCGGCGCAGCGAATGGCGCTGGCGATCATCCACGCGCCCGTATACGCTTGCGCGGCGAATTGATCCGGCTTGGCTTCATGGGCATTCTCGAATGCCGCTGTAAAGGCGACGCTCAATTCGTTCGGGCTGGCGACGTTCCACGCCGCGCCGACGATCAAGCCTTCGCTGTCCACGCCCGTCTGCTCCAAGACCGCCGGGCTGTTCAAGCCGTTGCCGCCCATCAGCGTGCCTTCATAGCCCTGTGCGCGCGCCTGTGTGATAATTTGCACGGCTTCGACCGTCAGCGCCGAGATCGCAATCGCATCGGGATTTTGCGCGATCATGTTGGTCAACTGCGCGTTGAAATCGGCGTCCCCCGTCGCGTAGGTTTCTTCCGAGACAATCGTCACGCCGTTGGCTTCGAGCGCCGTGCGGAACACGTCCGCGCCGCTGACGGTGAAATCGTCGTCGTTGGCGTAGATGATCGCCGCCGATTCGATGCCCAAGCCCGCGACCGCGCCCACGACCGTGCCGGGAATGACCGACGCTTCGGGCAGGCTGTTGCGGAACACGAAGTCGCCCATATCGGTGATGCCCGCGGCGGTGTTGCTGACGCCCAAGACGGTCACGCCCGCATCTTGCGCAATCGGATCGGCGGAGAACGCCTCGCGCGAGAGCGTGGGTCCGATCACGGCGACGACTTGATCTTCTTCGACCAACTTGGTCATGGCGGCGATGGCTTGCTCGTTGACGCTGGTGCTGTCCTCGAAGATCACGTTGAGCAGGGTGTCTGCGCCCAAGTAGCCGCTGTTGTTGATCTCATCGACTGCCAACTGAATCCCCTGCTGTTGCACCACACCGTAAACCGATGCGCCGCCGCTGAGCGTCAGCACCGCGCCAATCGTGACCATTTCTGGCAGCGCAGCGGGATCGGCGCAGGTCTCGCGCACATCCGTCCCCATCAAGCTCTCCATCATCGGCATGTTGTCTTGTGCCAGCGCGGGCGTGACCAACAAGGCAGCGGTGGCGATCCCCGCGATCCAACGAACAATTTTCTTTGACATGCTGATTCCTCCGAAGTGTATTCCTAAACGATGCGTATTTATGCGCGTATAGTGTAGCGTAGGATAGGGCGCGATTCAAACGGACAATGCGCCGACTTCATCCAAGCGCCGCGTCAGATACGTCCGCTCCGCCGCGTTGCCGCACAACGCCAGCGCGCGCTGATATGCCGTGCGCGCTTCATCATTGCGTCCCGCACGGCGCAGCAAATCCGCGCGCGCCGCGTGATACAGGTAGTAGTCGTCCAATTCATCCGCGAGCGGTTGCAAGCGCACCAAACCCGCGTCGATGCCCTCCGCATAGGCAATGGCGGCGGCGCGATTCAGCCGGACAATCGCCGTCGGCGCGATCCGCTCCAATTCGCCGTAGAGCGCGGCGATCTGCGCCCAATCGGTCGCGGCGGGTTGGGCGGCTTGCGCATGGAGTGCCGCAATCGCCGCTTGAATCTGATAGACGCCCGGCTGTCGCGCGGATAGCGCGCGTTCCAATTCCGCCACGCCGCGCGCGATGGCGTCCGCGTCCCACAGCGCGCGATCTTGCGCTTCGAGCAGGATCAAGCTCCCATCGGCGTCGGCACGGGCGTGGCGGCGCGCGTGATGCAACCGCATCAGCGCCAGCAAGCCCAACGTTTCGGCATCGACGCCCAAGCCGGGATGCGCCGCCAACAGCGCATCGAGGATTTCTGCCAGTCGAATCGCCTCCGCGCACAGATCAAGGCGGATCAGCCCGTCACCGGACGGCGCGACGTAGCCCGCGTTGAAGATCAAGTACAGCACCGACAGCACCGCGTCGAGGCGTTCGGGGATGGCGGCGGCGGGCGGCACTTGATACGGAATGCCCGCATCGCGGATTTTGCGCTTGGCGCGGACGAGGCGCTGCTGCATCGTCGTCACTGGCACGAGGAACGCCGCCGCGATATCGGGCGTATCCAGCCCGCCGAGCGTATTGAGCGTGAGCGCGACCTGAGCATCGCGCGCCAAGGCGGGATGGCAGCAGGTGAAAATTAGGCTCAGGCGCTCGTCCGGGATCAGATCATCGGTATTTGCGTCGGCTTCGACCTGATCGGGCGCGGCGATCCGGCTCAGACGGTCGTCGCCGTCATCGTTGCGTTCGCTCTCGGACGCCGGCTCGATCCAACGGCGTTGGCGGCGCGTCCGGTCGCTGGCACGATGGCGCGCCGTGGTCGTCAGCCACGCGCCGGGATGATGCGGCACACCCTCCACCGCCCACCGTTCGAGCGCGGCGATCAGCGCATCTTGCAGCGCGTCCTCTGCCAGTTCGATATCGCCCGTGCGCGCCACCAGCGCCGCGAGGACGCGCCCGCGTTCGGCGTCGAATACATCTTGGATGGTCTGGTAGGTTGCGTTCATGACTCATTCACCCGATCCACTATGGAGAGGGGACGTGTTTGCCTTGCGTTCCCCGTCTCCATATCGGAGACAGGGTGAGCTTTTTCTCTGAAGTAACTTTTAGCCTGTCACCGGCACGTTATTGATGTTCGCGCCCGCGTTCAGCCGCGTGAAGCCAGCGGATACCCAACCGCGCACGCCGTTGAAGTCGATTTGATACCATTGATTCGCGGTCGTGCGCCCGATCACGGCGGCAGTCGAGCCAGCGGGCAAGCGTCCGACGCGCGCGAAGGTGGTGCTGGGTCCTTGGCGCATATTGACCGAGAACGGATTTGCCGTCGCCGTCACCCCCGTGGGCGAGACGACGGGCGCGCTCGGCGCGGCGGGCGGGGCAGATGGCGCGCTGCCATCGACGACCGCGATATTCCCACCGTTGGCGATCACGATGAAACCGCCCGCCACCCAACCGATAATGCCGTTGGCGTTGATCTGATACCACGTACTCGCGCCCGTCCGCCCGATGATCGGATACGTCTCGTTCTGATTGACGCGCGTCAAGATCGCCGCCGACGAACTCGGCGTTTCGCGCACGTTCAGACGGAACGCGGCAATGGTCGCATTCGCGCCCGATGGTGCGACGGGGATGCTCGGCGCGGGGTTCGTCACCTGCTGTGTCAGGCGATAGTCGATGAAGGCATTGCCCACGAACTCAACGTACTCGATCACGATGGTGGCGCTGCCCGAATTGGTGAAATTCGCAGTGTACGTCTGCCCGGTCGCACCGCCAAATTGATTGATCAGCAGCACCCCATTGACGAACAAGCGCACACCATCATCGGCGCGCAGTGAGATTTGGTAATTGCCATTGGGCAGCGCGAACGTTCCCGTCCAGCGCACCGAGAAATTATCGACGGGCAGGCTCGGCAGCGGCGCGTTCAGTCCCCAGTCGTTCGACGGGCTGCTGACGCTCAAAATCGCCGCTGGATCGCCGCTCAGGCTGGTGTTGTTGTAGTACTGCGCGACCCATGATCCGCCCGGATTGATCGTCACATTGGTGTTGGTCGGCACGGCGAAGTTGGGCTGTGTGGTCGTCGCGGCGTTGCCGAACGACATATACAGGAACGCATCGTTGGTGACTTCACGGTAGTCGATCTGGATGTGAAACGTCCCGGCTGCCGGAACCGACAGCGTGGTGGTTTGCAAGGTGCCGACCTGGTTGGTGGTGATGAAGGTATCGATCACGGGCGTATAGCCGTAATTGAAGGTGATACGGGCGTTATCATCCGCCAGCAGGAAAAAGCGATACGTCCCCGCCGCCAATGAGACATCGGTAGCGAAGCGCGCCGAGAAATTATCAACCGGAATCGCCGGATCGGGCGATCCCAAGCCCCACGCGAACGCGATGGCACTTTCGCCGCGCGAAAGGGTGGTATTGCCTTCTAGCGTTGGATTGTTGTAGTACTGCGCCGTCCAGAACGTGCTGATCGGCTGCGCGCTGGCAGGGGATGCCGCCGCGCCGAATGCGAATACGCCGAGCGCAGCGACCAGCAGCGCCAGCGTCATGAAAGTAAGTTTACGGTTCATTCCAATAGCTCCTCAAGCGAGAAATTCGACTCATCAACTTCATTATAGGGAGCTTTTGGCGCGCGTCAGGCAATCGTCGGTTTGGCGGCGTGTGAGCGTCGAGTCGGGTGGTTATAATCGTTCACCTTTTGATTGCTGCCCCTAAATAACCTGAGTTTCGGATCGCTTCACCTTACCCCTAAAGTCACGCAAAATACCTATCCGAAACTCAGGTTAAATGGCGAAAATGCGCTATCTTCTAGGCGTTGTCATCAATCCCGCGCCAAACTGCCCTGTCTGAAGGAAAAATAAAATCCCATGCCCACTTTTTCGATCATCCACACGCCCGCCGGACGCCGCTTGTTGCACATCGACGACGCCGACTTGCCCGATGGTTTCGACGCAGAGCGGAGCGCGTCCGGTTGGCTGTGTCCGCTGACGCCCGCCAACGCCGCCGCGCTCCGCCAGCAGCTCACGTGGACGGCGCCAACGCGCACCGGACTGCGCAAATCGATTGGCTTGGGCGACCGACTGGGACGCGCAACCGTCGGACACCTGCGTGCCGTGCGCGAGGGCGACATGTTCCCTGTGTTGGCACAGCAGTCGATGCGCGAGATGCAAAGGGCGTCGCGCACGCCGCAGGATGTGATTGACGATGCGACATGGGGCGTCCTCGAAGCCGATTACCGCGATGGCTGGGGCTGTGACGCCGATCATCTCAAAACAACCGCCGATATCGATGCGTGCGCCGACGCGGGTTACATCGCGTTCACGCTCGATCCGGGCGCGTATGTCGATAACGCCGCGTCCGATGCAGCGGGCAAATATGGCGCGGCATTGGCACACGTTGCGGCGTTGTCGGCGCACATCGCGCGGCGCATGGGGACGACGCCCTACGACCTCGAAATCTCCGTCGATGAGACGGATTCGATCACGACGCTGGATGAACACCGCTGGATTGTCGCGGAACTGCGGCGGATGGGCATCCCTTTCACCGGACTCGCGCCGCGTTTCGTCGGGGACTTTGAAAAAGGCGTCGATTACATCGGGAATGTGGACTCGTTCGAAGAATCGTTCGCCCAACACGCCGATCTGTGCCGCAGCATGGGCGGCTACAAGCTGGCGATTCACAGCGGCAGCGACAAATTCAGCATCTTTGGCATCATCGCGCATGATGCCAATCCGCTCGTGCATCTCAAAACGTCCGGGACAAGCTGGTTGGAGGCGCTGCGCGTGATCGCGGCGCACGAGCCAGATATGTTCGCGCAGATTCTCGCACTCGCCATCGAAGGCTATCCGCAAAATCGCGCCAGCTATCATGTCAGCGGCGATCCAGCGCGCATTCCGGTGGACGCCTCGCCCGCCGCCCTGCTCGATCAATTCGACGCGCGCGAGGTGCTGCATGTGGCGTTCGGCGCGGTGCTGGCACAGTTCCGCGCGCCACTCTTGGCAGCCATCGACGCGCATCATGCAGCGTACAGCGACGCCTTACACGCGCATTTCCGACGGCACATTCAGCCGTTCGCGGGGTGACGCCCGCGCCCGCGGCGCATGCGCCGGCGCGTGGGAGCGTGTCCCGCTAGGACGCGCGCATCAGGACACGCCGCGCGGGCGGAGGATGTAGTACGAATCGCGGAAGCGTTCCAGCTCCAAATCGTACTCGTCGATACGGCGCAACCCGGACGGCATCACCTTGTAAATGGCGCAGTTCACTTGGGGCGCGAACTCGAAAACATCGCGCAAAAAGCGGCGCGAATAAATCCAGTAGCGCCCATATTCAAACTGGGCCTTGGCGATGCGCCCTTCGGACAGCATCCGTGCCGCGCCCTTGAGGACGGGGAGATCGTGTCCTTCGACATCGATTTTCAAAAAGTCGATCTGATCGATCTGATGGTCGGCACAGTATTGATCGACGGTATCGATCTGAACGTCGATCACGCGCTCACCTTTGTCGTTGACGCGCCCGGTGTAGAGCGAACTGAGCAAGCTGTTGGAATAAACGTGAAATTGGCGCGTTTCGCGCGTGTCGCCCATGCCAATCGGATTCAAGACGACTTGGGGCGGAAAATTCCGCGCTTGTAACTGAGCAAACGCCGTCGTTCCCGGCTCGAAACAGTGAACGACTGCCGCAGGGTTGTGTTCAAGGATGCTGTGCGTCCATTCCCCAATATTCGCGCCGACATCGAACGCCGTGACCGCGCCATTGGCTGGCACGGCGGCACGCATCGCTTTCAATTCGCCATTGGTCAGATAGTCGTAGTTGTTGTCATTGAGATAATGATCGACATACGTGCGCGCAAATTGGAACAACGTTTGGTTACGGGGGGATTTGAGGATCGCGCTGCGAAAGAAACGCTTCAGATTTTGGAGCATGAGATATCCTTGTTGGGACTTTATTCGATTGGATTATAATCGCCGCGAAAAGATACCTCAACCGCATCCGATCTTCATTTTAACAGGAGCTATGATGATGCAAACGGTTTTGTGCTACGGCGACTCGAATACGTGGGGCGCGTCGCCGGATAACACGCCGCGCATGGACAGCCACACCCGTTGGGCGGGCGTGCTGCGCGACGGCTTGGGCGCGGATTATCAGGTCGTGGAGGAAGGCTTGAATGGGCGCACGACCGCGCAAGATGATCCGTTCGAGGGCATCCACAAGAACGGGCGCACCTATCTGCTGCCGTGCTTGCAGACGCACGCGCCTATCGACCTCGTGATCCTGATGCTCGGCACGAACGACCTCAAAAAGCGTTTCGATGTTCCAGCGTCGGATGTTGCGCGCGGGATCGGCGTACTGGCGGATATCATCTTGACGCCGCGTCCGGGCGCGGATGGCGGAGCGTCCAAGCTGCTGATCATGTCGCCGCCGCCATTCGCGCCGATGGCGGGGCTGCCGTTTGACGATATGTTCACGGGCGGCGAGGAAAAATCGCGGCATTTGGCGCGCTTCTACGCCGAAATCGCGGTGCTGCGCGGCTGTGCGTTCTTCGACGCCGGGAGCGTGATCGTGTCCAGTCGGCTCGATGGCATCCACTTCGATGCGTCAGAACATCGCAAGTTGGGCGCGGCGCTCATTCCGGTGGTGCAGAATCTGCTTGCCTAGCGAGAAGCCGTTGCGGGCGTGCCACTGTTCTAAAATCTCACCCCCCCAACCGCCTCTCCAGTATGGAGAGAGGGTCGAGGGGGTAAGGTCAATACGCATGGAAGGGGATTGGGAGCGGATTTATTCTATGAGCAGCTCCCCTGCGCCAACGTGTACTCGATCACCCGTTGATTGTCGTTCTCATTCGATTCCGGAATCGCGTTGCCCGGATCGATCACGAGGACAATCCGGTGGACTTCGTTGTACCACGTCGAAATCGTGAGCGGAATATTGACGCGCACGGTCACGCCGGGCGGGATCGACGGGAATGCCGCCGTCGTCCCAACTTGCACGCTGCCATCGGCGGCGCGCGTGTCGTTCACGCTGACCACGCCCGCGTTCGCCGCGACGTTGCCCAAGTTCGCCACGTCGAAACCAACGGTGAACGGCTGCGCACAGATCGGACTGACTGGATTCAGCACCACGATTCCCGCGACCAAGTTGGGAGCGGCGGCGGGCGTAGCCGTTGCCGGGACGGGCGTAAAGGTCGGCGTGGCGGGGACAGGCGGCGGTTGGACGCGCGGCAGTGCCGACGTATCGCCCGTGACGGTCACGACGGTGGGCGACACGAAGCCAATGCGCCCGTTGTCAGTGCGAATCTGATACCAATTGGTGCCGGTGTTCGAGACGCCGATCACCTCCGCCGTTTGTCCTTGCAGCAGCGTGGTCACGACCGGATACGCGGTGCTGTCGCCCGTGCGCACGTTGATGCTCGAAACCGTCGGCGTGACGCGCGCTGCGGTCGAGGCGGGCGCTTGCGTGACCGCTGGAATGGGAGTCGCCGCCAAGCCACCATCGAACGTCGGGGCGATGGCGACGACGCCGAAGCGCGGATCATTCTCCGTGACGGGGAACAAAGGGGGCGTATTCTCGACGCGCAGCGGCGAGACGGTATACGTGATAATCGTTCCGCCGCTGATCGGTACGGACAAGCGCAGTTCATACGCGCCGTCTTCCGTCAGCATCGTATCCCACACGCCGAGCGTGTTATCCAGCACAGCGGCAGCTTGGCGCGCGACGGCGGGCGTCCATGTCGCGGCGGGGTTGGCGCTAAAATCGATGTTGAGCAGGCGAAATTCGACGAAATAGCCGGTCATGTTGGCGACATTGGCAGAGCCGCGCAGCGTGACGCTGCCGTACAGCGTATAAATCGGCGGCGGCGATGTGATCACCGCGTTCGGATCGAGGACAATGTTGGGCGGCGCGTCTTGAGCGGACGCGGGCAGTACCCCCAACGCCAACAAGAGAAGTGAGAACAAGGCGAATAAACGACGCATGGTCAGTTCCTTTCATTCAATCGTAATTGATCTCCCCCGCGTGAGGCGTCGATACGAATCCATGCAGGTGAGGGTTCATTACAGCCGATATGACGTTATCCTATCACCTTTCGCGCTATAATGGGGCGGGTCGAGTGTAGGATATGCCGATGGTCTTTCGACGATTTGCCTTCTATCCCTATCAAAGTGAGCCTAAGATGCGACGTAGCTTGATGTGCGGTTTTGTGCTGCTGCTGCTGGTGTGTGCGATAGGCGTGCAGGCACAGACCCGCGAAGATGATATCCCCTATGTCCCGTTCGCCGTAACCGGCGGGCGCGCGGACAATTATCATTATACGATTCGTGACCGCCGCGAAGATTTTAGCCGCTTATATACTGCCATCAACACGACGATTCCCGTCATCAATCAGATCACGGGCGAGCAGTGGAACGCGCAAATCGTCCTCGTCATGATGGGGACGTCCGGCGGCGGCAGAACCGCCCTTGCACGCATCGACGATCCCTACAGCGCGTGGGTTACGCGCCGCGAGACGCGCCAGATTTTCGATCCGATGGTGTGCCACGTGCGCATCTTCGATGGTTGGGTGTCCGATCCACTGCTCGAAACGTCCGTCGCGCGCGAGTTGTTTCACTGCTGGCAGATGCAAACGTTCGGCGTCGAATTCAGCGATTTTTCGGTGCGTGCCAAGTTCTTCTGGCTGCAGGGCGGCGCCGAATGGGTCGCGTATCGCGCATTTCCGGCGCAATTTCCACAGCCGTATCACAACTTCTTCGACCCGCGCGTCGATGTGACCCAAGCGCGCTATGATGCCTTCTACTTTTGGGAGTTCATGGCGGGGAGCAACGGACTCGGTGATGATCAGCGCGTGATCGCTCAGATGGACGCGCTCAGCGCATCGGCAGAGTCGTTCCCGTTGGTCTACGACTATGAACCGACGGATCTGTTTCACAATTGGGCGCTGACACTCTATAACGGGTCGCTGCCGCTGTCCCCGTCGCTCGATCTAACGGGTTCGACTCTTCCGGCGGGCAACAGCGGCAACTTGACGACCTCGATTCAGCGGTTCTCGGCGGACTTCAAGAATCTGTTCGGATTTCAGGTCGAGGATGGCAATATCGCCTATCTGACCATATCGGGCATGGAAGATGGCAATTACGCCGCCAGTTTGCAGGTCGCGGGCGGGTTGCAGCGGTTGTCGGACGATGATCCGTTGGAGTTTTGTCCGGCAGACAGCGGCAATATGATCATCCTCAGCCGCGCGAACGGTGCCGCTGGCTCGGCACCGATGCTGACGCTGGAGTGGGGGCAAAATCCCAGCCCGAACGCCTGTAAACCCAAGCCAGAAGAAGTGACCAACGCGGCTAACTGCGTCGTCGGGACATGGGTCGTAGACGAATATCCGGTCAGCATGGCGGATATCTACGCCACCATCGATACATCGGGCTTCATCTACACTTTTGGTGCGGATGGCAGTTTGGCAGTGGTCTATGGGATCGTAGCGAGCGCCGAGAGGATGACGATCCGATCCAACGTCAGTTATTCCGGTAGCTATGTGGTTGAGGCGAGCGCCAGCGGAAACTATCGCGTCAGCGACTTCACCCTGACCATCGATCCGGGCGGCAGCTATACGGCAACCATAAACGGCACGACCACCGATATGACGACGCCCTATTACGACAGCGCATCCGACTTTGCGCCGTGGGGTCCCGCTAGTGAACTTGAGTGTGACGGCGACAGCATGACGTGGAGTACGCAAGACGGCACAGGCACGTTCAGCCTCACGCGCGTCTCGTGAACTTGTGGCGGGTATGTAGGACTAACACATGATGGTTCGACGTTTTGCTTTCTATCTGACCTATGCCGCGCGCAATCTATGGCGCGGCGCGCGCTGGTCAATCTTTGCAATCTTTTGCATCGGCGCGGGCGTCGCCACCGTCGTGGCGCTGCGCGGACTCGGCTTGTCGATTGGCGATTCGCTGGTCGCCAACGTGCGCGCGGTCAATCGTGGCGATATCACGCTGTCGGCGGATGGCGTGGGCGCGCTGGCGTTCAATTTCATCGGGCGCGGCGAGGAAGATACCTTCTCGCCAACGCGCGTGGAGGGCTTACGCGCGTGGACAGCCGAACGCGGCGGGCTTCTGACCGAATACAAGCTCGTCAGCAACTTTCAGGTGACGGCATTCGACGCGGTGACGGCGGGGCGTCCCCAGTTCGTGAATGTGTTATTGGTCGATCCGGCGACCTTCCCGCTCACATCGGACGATCCATCGCGCTACGGTGGGATGCCGCCAATTCTCGCGCACGATCCGGCGGGTGTGCCGATCTCGGATTTGCTCGTCAGCGAAGATACGATTGTCGTCAGCCAGAACCTTGCGGATCAGCAGGACTTGGCGGTGGGCGACACCGTGCGCGTGAGCAACACGACGCGCGTGTTCACCGTGACGGGCATCGCGCCGACCGAGGCGGAAGCGAACTTGCGCAATCCGTTCGCGGCGTTCTTCGGCTTCGCCTATTTGAATTTCAACTTATGGGACGATCTGCAAGTCGATCCCAATCCGAATACGGTCAGCATCCTGCTGCCGTCGGGAACGGACATCGACGCGGCGGTATCGAGCTTGTTTCAGCAAGGGCTGGCGAATCGGGCGTATGTGCGGTCGGTCACGCGCTTGTTGGAACAGAATCAAGTGCTGGCAGACCTGTTAGGGCGTTTCATCGTGATCATGGGCTTGGGCGCGCTGTTGATCGGCGGCGTCGGCATCATCAACACGATGCTGGTGATGGTCGGGCGGCGCACCAACGAGATCGCCGCGCTCAAGACGTTCGGGCTGAAGGGACGCCAGGTCGCCGCGCTGTTCCTCGCAGAGGCGGCGCTGTTAGGCTTGCTCGGCAGTTTGCTCGGCTGCGTCATGGGGACGCTGCTGACGGGCGTGGTCAACCGCTATGGCGAAACGTTCTTGCAGCAGCGGCTCGTATGGACGATCTACCCCGAAGCCATCGCGTTCGGCATGATTTTGGGCATGGTCGTGACGTTGGTTTTTGGCGTGCTGCCCGTGCTGACGGCGAACCGCGTCCGTCCAGCGATCATCTTGCGCCCGAACGAGACGGTCATTCCGACGACGGGCTGTCTGCATTCGCTGATCGCGCTGTTGGCGGTCGTGATCGTGATCGGCGTCGTGGCGGGGCGCATCCTGACGGGCGGGCTGCCGCTGAACATCGCGCCGCGCGTGACGATCTCCGGCGAACTGCTCGGCATCATCTTGGTGGCGATCACGCTGTTGATCTTGGGTTTGCTCGTCGGGCTGCTGTGGTTGGTCGTCTGGTTCGTGAGCAAACTACCATCGTTCGGATGGGTCGATCTCCGCTTGGCGCTGCGCAATCTGACGGCGCGGCGCGTCCGCACGGCAACGACGTTGTTGGCGCTGAGTACGGGCATGTTCGCGTTGAGCAGCATCTCGTTTGTGGGCGCAGGCGTGCGCGATATTTTGCAGTTCCAACTGACGCAGAACGCGGGCGGCAACGTCCTCGTGTTCCCGCTGTTCAGCGTGTTTAGTCAGCCGTTAGCACAAGCGGCGCTCGACTTGACCTTGGGCGGCATGGCGGGCATCGAACATCGCACGCGCTGGTTCACGCGCACGGCGCAGATCGCGCGCGTGGACGGCGAACGCTACGAGCCGCCGCCCAGCGACAATGATTTTCCCGGCTTTACCACCTTCGTCCCATTGGTGATCCGCGATACGGATAACCCCGACTTGCGCACGGGCGACGTGATCGCCGGGCGCGATTTGACGATTGAAGATCGCGGACGGCGCGTGATGGTGATCGGCGGCGCAGACAGCATCGTGGAGTCGCCGGTGTTCCCCGTCGGATCGCGCATCGAATTAGAGATCGACGGCGGGCTGTACGAGTTCGAGATCGTCGGACACACTGGCGGATCGGGCGTTTTCAACTTCGGACAATACAATATTCCGCCAAACGTATTGGAAAACGTGCCGAATTTCGGCTTTTTCGTGCTGCAAGTCACGCCCGAAGCCCTCAACGATGTGCTGTTACGGCTGTCGGAAAATCCGCTGATCTTCGCGCTCGATATCACCTTCATCGATGGATTGGTCGGGCGTTTGGTCGATCAATTCGCCGCCCTACCGACCTTGGTGGGCTTGCTGTCGCTGTTGGCGGCGGGCGTGGCGATGGCGAACACGGTTTCGCTGGCAACGCTGGAGCGGCGGCGACAGATCGGGATTCTGAAAGCGGTCGGGCTGAAGGGCGGGCGCGTCTTGCGGATCATGCTGCTGGAGAATACGCTCGTCGGCTTGCTCGGCGGCGGCATTGGGA
>Ga0163147_10002075_pt1 | contig 29252 bp, 30 predicted proteins | sample OliLakLV19MP6G1_FD_148597 | JGI IMG/M metagenome (GOLD analysis project Ga0163147, IMG submission 148597) | Freshwater microbial mat bacterial communities from Lake Vanda, McMurdo Dry Valleys, Antarctica- Oligotrophic Lake LV.19.MP6.G1 | ecosystem: Environmental > Aquatic > Freshwater > Lake >...
CAGTGCGACAAACATAGCAAAGGACAAACAAGCTTGAAGTGATAGCCCGATAAGGCGCCCAAATAATAAAAAATACTTTTTGAGGTTCGACTAAATAGTAAAGCTTAAAATTTCTCAGTATTAGGGCGCCCGGGCGCGCTTTTCGTTTCAAGCCTACTTGTACTTTGCTACGTTTGTAGGTCTGCGGTGGCTTCCTTTGGTCGCCTCCTTGCCCAACAAACATAACGCAAAGTTCTAAGTAGGGCTTTTCACTACAATCGCTGGCGCGGCTTTAGGCCGGAGCTTAGGAAAAAAAACAGACCTTAAAAACAATTCCAGGCTAATCTCCCGCCTTTAAAAATTTAACAGTAACCTTTTGCCCATCTTCTGAATAAAGATCAAGGAAATAAACACCTTCGGTTAAACTACTTGTTTCAATTCCGTTAGAATTTAATTTGCCGACCATTACTTTTTTGCCAACAAGATCATAAACAATAAATTTTGTGATCTCAATATTATCTGCGCGAATAGACAGATCTCCAGATGTTGGGTTTGGATAAATATAAACCTCGTTGCCTTTAAATTGTTTGTGAATACCTGTAGGATCAACAAGTGTGTTAATGGTTTGGTTGGTACTTATTGGGCTGTTATAATCAAAGTAAATATGGGCGCGGTTTTTTAAGGTGGTACCAACAGGTAAACTTGGGTTCATGTTCACCTGATAAGTAACATGACCACGATTGGTGAAATCACTAGCGCTACCTGGAGGAAGCATAATAGAAGGGAATTCGAACATCAATTCCTTCAGTTGTACTATTTATCTGTGATGTAGCAGGGTAACTCGAATTAAGAATTTTGAAATTACTTAAATTGAACTGAGAACTTAGGGTGTCTCTTATATAAATATTTTTGGCTGGAGCATTCCCAAGATTTTGAAAATTGATAGTATACACCATCTCATTTGTTGACACAGGAACAACAAGATTTCCGTTGCTTAACATATTGGGATGTTGAGATTCTTTATTATTTGGATCGTACGGTCCGCCATATATAAAAGTTAAATTATAAATATCGTCGCTAAGGTTAAAGTCGGTATGTGGAATAATAATTGATTTCAAAGTAAAGGGATTTCCAATAATAGCTGTTGTTTTTACACCAACAGAAGACCAGTAAAAGGTATTTGAAGAGGAGCTGATAATATTCCAAACAATCGTATCTCCTGTAGCTGCTGCAATGGTGTTTGATGGTGCAGGAGTGGAATTAAATGGGGCAATATAAAACATATCAGGATCCAATACCATCTTTAATTTCGTTGGATATTGTATTAGTGATGAACAATAGTTATAATCTAAATAAACATTTGCTTGGGCAACAAACGTACCTCCCGGGACAGCCAATCCCGGACCGGGGGGCTCCGCAGCAGAACCCTAGATTTGTGTAATGGTTATACATGGGAGTTACAGTTTGTTGAGGTAACGCAATGGTATTGCTTGTAGGGATGGTGACAACAGTTGGAGAAGCTGGGCATGGACTGCTATTAGTAACTGTATAAGTTCCATAAGGTAATGAAGTAATAATATTACCATTGGAAGTTAGATTAAAAGTATTGCTAATACTTGCCATGGTAAAATTGGTCGCAGTAAATGAAGTGCCTGAGAAGTCACCTGCATCCTCAAGGCAATTCCCATTGCAGTCAACATAGGTATAGCCGAATAACTGACCGCAGAAACTATTTACGTTGTTCGTAAATGTGTATTCTGCTATAGAATTAACCGTGTAACCAGGCACGTTCTTTATAACATATTTTATGCTGTTTACACCTAAGCTGAAGGTAATGCTTGAAATCTTCACTATCATTCCCACCCCATTATACCAAATAACAGAAGCGCTGGCGGTTTGAGCGCTAGACGGATTGGTTTGTGGAATGCTGTAAGAGTTCAGCAAGGAATTATTTATATATAAATCGATGTTGGCGCCTGTATTAGGGTTGAACGTATAATTATTTACAGACATACTGAATCAATATTTCCTAGATAAATAGAAAAACCAATAGAGTCGGGCATACAACTATGTGAAGGATAGATTGTAGTTAGGGTTTTCAAATTATCGGTTACAGGAAAATAACCATTTCCAAAATCGGGAGGAATAGGAACATAAACTATGCTTCCAAAATTTATAGAACCTGAAATGTATTTATAAAGAAAGGGATTAGGAGGCTGCATTAAAGTCCAGAAGTTCGAATATTGATTAAAACGTTGACGGAATAATAAAAAATAATGTGTCTGAGATGATGTTGCCGAAAAAGTTAATGGAACGCCGCAAAAATGAATTTGGGCGTAAACACTGGAAGAATCAAGTAAAAAAAGATCAATTGAAGAACTGAGCGGATTCTCGGTAACATCCTTGATCCCATTATTATTTGCGTCTCTAAAACAAATAATGGTGGTAGACATCACCGACTGCGCTTTTACATCAATCGAAACAATTAATATGAAAAGCAAAAAGTAAATTTTATTCATGATGAATAGGTTAGGGTTATTGTAAATCAAATTACAACAATTGGGTCGCTAAAGCAAACCATGAACAACATTTACCACCTTAAGTTTAGTAAGTGGTATGATATATCGACTATCTGGAAAATAGAGCTTTTTTAGCCCTTTAAAGCGGAACTTTGCAGTACACTAAAAAACGCACTTTTTTATCAGCAAACTCAACCATAACTGCCATATAATCAATATTTTAATCTAAAATTGTGAATTAGGTCCCAATATGTTATATTTGCACCCTTAATTAAAAAAGTATTTAGAATTAATTTTTATGCAAAACAAAGGAGCTATAAAAGTATTTGCCCTGTTACTCACACTGGCATGTATTTTTTATTTATCGTTTACATGGGTTACGCGTAGCGTAGAAACAGAAGCTGTTGAATATGCTGAAGGCATTGTGAATGCCCAGAAGTACAAAAGCCTTGCGAAGGAAGTTGCCAATGGCAATACTTCCAAAGAGCAAAGCATTTTGGATTCTATAAAAGGTAGAATTGCCGACAGATATCTTGATTCGATGAAGAAAGAGATCGTTTATAATCTGCTTATTGCAGAGTATACTTACGAAGAATGTAAAAAGAATGAGTTAAACTTAGGTTTGGACTTACGTGGTGGTATGAACGTTACCCTTGAGGTTTCGATGATCGATATCGTACGCGGCCTTTCAAACGGAAGTACTGATGTGGTGTTCAACAAAACATTGGATGAAACTCAAAAGAATTTAGGTGTAAAAAACAATGATGACTTCATCACTGCTTTCGAAAAAAACTACAAGAAAAATGCTCCTAACGCAAAACTAGGTCCTATCTTCCAAACGGTTGAGAACAAAAGCGAGATCTCTTACAACTCAAGTAATGAAGAAGTGATCGCTTACATAAAAAAGAAAGCAGGAGAATCGATAAGTAATGCCGAAAAAACATTCCGTAGTCGTATCGACCGTTTTGGTGTAACTCAACCTAATATTCAAAAATTAGAAGCAAGCGGACGTATCCTTGTTGAATTACCCGGTGTAAAAGATAAGCAACGTGTTCGCGAACTTTTACAAGGAACTGCAAATTTGGAGTTCTGGGAAACATACGAGAATGGAGAAATTGCATCGTTGATGGACAAAGCAAACTTTGCTATCCGTCAGGTAATGTATCCTGAAACAATTGTTGCCGTTAGAGATACTACAACTGCAAAAGATTCTACATCAGTTGATGTTAAAGCAGATTCTTTAGGAACAAATGATTCGGCTGCAATGGCTGCCGCAAAAACACCTTCGGTAAATCCTCAAGATACCGCTCTAAAGAATTTCTTAAAGAGAATGCCTCTTTACTCAAACTATTCACCTCTTCGTCCGTTGATTGAGTACGACGAAAAAGGTCAACCAAAAAAATATGCTGATGGTCCTGCTGTTGGTCGTTCGTACACAAAGGATGATACATCAAAGGTAAATCAGTATTTAGGAATTCTTAAAACCAAAAACATCTTCCCATCGAAAGTAAGATTCATGTGGAGTTCAAAAGCTATTGAGCAAAAAGATGAGAATGGAAAAGTAGTTACTACGTATTATGAATTGTATGTGATCAAGCAAACGGATGCTAAAGGAAAAGCAGCCTTAAGCGGAGATATCATTACAAAAGCAAATAAAGATTACGATCAACGCAGTGGTGGTGTGCCTTTAATAAGCATGAGCATGAATTCGGATGCTGCCGAGAAATGGAAAAAGATAACAGGTGCTAATAAAGGAAAATGTATTGCCATTGTTATGGATAACATGGTGTTCTCATCGCCAAGAGTTAATCAAGAGATCAGCGGAGGTTCATCGCAAATCACCGGAAACTTTACTGATTCGGAGGCCGACGCTTTAGCAGCAATTTTAAGTGCTGGTAAATTACCGGCGCCTGCGCGCATTGTTGAAGAGAACATCGTAGGACCAACATTAGGTCAAGAAGCAATCGACTCCGGCTTATTGAGTTTTGCAATAGCCTTAATGGTTATTTTATTATTCATGGCATTCTACTACAACAAATCAGGTTTGGTTGCAAACGTTGCCCTTGTATTTAATATGTTCTTTGTAATGGGAGTTCTTACATCGCTCGGCGCTGTATTAACCCTTCCCGGTATCGCAGGTATCGTATTAACCATTGGTTTGGCAGTGGATGCAAACATTTTGATCTTCGAACGTGTGCGTGAAGAATTAGCCTTAGGCAAAGGAACACCAATTGCTATTAAAGAAGGTTTTAAACATGCCATGAGTTCTATCATCGACTCTAACGTTACACTTTTATTATTAGGCATCATTCTTTACGCATTTGGTAGCGGTCCGGTTCAAGGTTTCGCAACTACATTGTGTGTAGGTATCATTGCCTCTTTATTCTCCGCTATTTTAATTACTCGCGTTATTTTCGAATGGATGTTGGAGCGTAAAATGGAGATTCCATTCGACACTAAAGCAACTCGCAATGCATTTAAAAACATCTCTATCGACTTCGTTGGAAAACGTAAAGTGTATTACGCTATTTCAACCCTTATTATTATTGTAGGTGTTGTTATGTATTTTAAGCACGGCGGATTGAATTTAGGCGTTGATTTTAAAGGAGGCCGTACGTATCAAGTTCGTTTTGAAAAAGACATGAACACGGAAGACATTAAAAAATCTTTATCAATTCCATTTGAAGGTTCACCTGAAGTAAAAACATTAGGAAGCGCTAATCAAGCTAAGATCACCACAACGTATAAAGTTTCTGATAATAGCGCAACGGCTGATTCAGATGCAGAAGCAGCTTTAAATAAAGGCTTAAGTTCATTAGGCGCGAAGTACGAAGTAATGTCGCAACAAAAAGTTGGACCAACCATTGCTACCGACATCGTTTACGGTGCGTATGGAGCAATTTTATTCTCGTGTTTAATGATGTTCGTTTATATCGTTATTCGTTTCCGTAAATGGCAATATGGTTTAGGTTCGGTTGTGGCTTTATTCCATGACGTACTTATTGTATTATCGTGCTACACTATTTTTGATGGCATCGTTCCTTTCTCTTTAGAGATCGGTCAGGATTTCATCGCGGCTATCTTAACGGTAATGGGCTATACCATGACGGAGACAGTGGTTGTGTTCGACAGGATCCGTGAGCGTTTAGCGGATAGCGGAAAAACGGATGTGTTTGGAGAAGAGCGTAACAAATTAATTAACTACGCTTTAAATAGTACATTAAGTCGTACCATCTTAACTTCATTAACCGTATTCTTCGTGTTATTAGTGATCTTTATCTTTGGTGGCGATAGTATCCGCGGATTCATCTTCGCGTTATTGATCGGTCGTATCATTGGTACTTACTCTTCATTATGTATCTCAACTCCTATAGTTGTTGATTTCGACAAGAAGAAGTAATTAGTAAATATATTTTTAAAGCCCGTTACGATGCTTCGTATTGGGCTTTTTATTTTAGGAAAGAAAGAATTTTTTATTTAGGCGTGCCCCCTAAAGTAGAACTTGCCTTGAAACAACACAATGCAAGTTCTACTTTAGGGGTCGGGCTTTTCGTTCGCCACGGCGAACAATCTTTTTGCTGAAAAAGCAAAAAGGATTTCCACTGCAATCCCTCACGCGTTCGGTAAAAAGAGGAAGCTGCTAACTTGACTTTATGTTGAATAGCAGGAAATTATTGTAAAAGATATTCTCTTTTCTGTTGCGGGAAAAAATGTCCCGTGCAACTGAAAGAGCTTCACGTTAAAGTAGGGCGAGACATTTTGCCCCGCAAGAATTAATACCAAAAACTTTCCATCGCTGGCGGGCTGTGAAAATAAAAAAGCCCTTCAACATTTTTGCTGAGGGGCTTTTGAAGAAAGTAAATCTTATTTAATAATTAGTTTTTGAGTTTTAGTTGTAGTGCTTGTTTTAGCTTCTAAAAAGTAAACGCCTTTGGTATACTTATCCGCAAACAAGAAAACACTTTTATCGCCTTGGTTTATTTCACCATCATAGATCACATCTACGAACTGCCCCATCATATTAAACAAACTTACTTTTATAGCCTGTGTTTTTGTTGAGCTCAAAGGAATACACGTAATGGCACTCGCAGGATTTGGATAAACAGCTTTAAGCTCAAAGCCCGAGTTTTCTTTTATTCCGCTTGTGGCGCATAAAACAATTTTAAACATATTTCTTCCTAGTGGCGCTGTTATTGGGCGCCTCATAGTTTTACCACTGGTGGCCGCAGCTTCAATATAGTAGTAAATGGTTTTCCCTAACGCTTGCTGAGGTATATTGCCGGTGTATTCATCCGTTAGCGCATTGGTTAATGTCATAGGAACCGGATTGAAGCCTAATAATGTATCAATTGTCCAGTAAACTTTCGCATTGTTAATCCCTGTTCTGTGCATGATTTTAGCTTTTACACTATAAGAAGGATCGAAATCACAGGCATTCTTTATTTGCTGGTGCGAGATAAGCAAAGGATCATTTGTATGCACCGCGTGCGTGATGCAATGAATGGCCCCGCTTTGCGAAATAAGCGTACTTCCAACCTCATCTACATCAATGGGAACTAATTTATATCCAGGTAATGATTCTTTTAAAATACGAATGGCAGTGGTGTCGTATTGCTGATAATAGGTTGGAAAAATATAAGTTTTATTTACAAAAACACCATTGGTATATGTACAATACCAACCGCCCGATTGATTTGGCCACTTATTGTTCTTATCCTTTGGCATCGGAATTCGAATGACTTTATAAGGCGTTCCATACACCGAATTATAAGTGGATTGAATGTATTGAAGATTGGCTTCTATTTGCGGACCATCCGAAACTCCTGCCGGATATTCTCCCCACAATAATGTTTCTTCATCCAATAATTTCATATGCATGTCAATATGATGAATTCCGTCGTAAGGTAATGTTGGCATTTTTATATAACGGTTAATACCCATGAATTTTTTCATGATGGTATCAATTTGTGCCACTGTTTTACTAGAATTTTCGGCCACAACAAGCGTGGAAGAGAACGCGGTTCCAAAACCATCACTCATATAATTTCCGCCCGTATGTACAAGATCCCAAGGTGCTGTTTTGGTTTCGTAAATTGGAAGTCCGAATAAACCTGCAATGGCCGTAGGTGTTACATCATCTAAAGGACGTGGACGGTTATAGATCCAATCTACAAGAATTAATGAATCAACATAAGCACCATATACCGAATTACCTGAATAATCGCGGGCCCATATAGAATTGTAAGGTACTTGAAGGAATTTAATGTTTGTGAGTGGAACTAAGTTAGTGGTAAGATTGCTTTTTACTGTATTAGAATCGGAGCATATAATAGTAACAATAGTTTCTAATTGCGCTGCTTTAATGATGGCGCGATGGATATTTGTATAACTGCCTGTCCAAGTTATGTTCAACGTTTGGATCTCTTCCCACTCGGCAGCATTACGAAGTTTTGTATACGGTGGTGGCGTTACAAACAAGGACTTTTGTTTGGTGTTGCGAATGGAATTTAAATAGTCTTCCATTTTTTCCTTCTCACCCGGAGCAAAGTCCTTGGGAAGTTCTTGTTGTGAGTTCATTTTAAAAACGAAACACAAGCTCAAAAAAAGTAGTAAATGTTTTTTCATTAAAATTTAGTCTATACCAAATTTAATCAAAAACTTCCAATAATCCTTATGATTTCAATCCATCCCAGCCTTGAGCCTTTAACTCGGTTACAGTACCCGATTTTGTAACAAGGAGTTTGCCTTTTGATTCATTGGTGATATGACCAATAACTGTAAAATCAAGTTGATTTTTAACTTTATCGTAATCCTTAAGATCAATAGTGAAAAGCAACTCATAATCCTCTCCGCCGCTTAAAGCACAAACAGTTGGGTCGAGGCCAAATTCGCGAGCGGTATCGTATGTTAAAGGATCGATAGGAATTTTTTCTTCGTACAATTCAACACCCACATTTGAATTTTTACAGATGTGTAAAATTTCGGAAGCTAATCCATCGCTAATATCTATCAATGCCGTTGGTTGAATTTCTAACTTGGCAAATAGATCAATAATATCTTTTCGTGCTTCCGGTTTTAATTGTCGCTCTAAAATATAATCTTTGCCTTCCAGGTCGGGTTGTAATTTCGGATTCTCTTTATATACCGCTTTCTCTCTTTCTAAAATTTGCAAACCCATATAAGCCCCACCAAGATCTCCGCTTACACACAATAAATTAGTTTCTTTTGCACCACTTCTGTAAACTACAGTGCCCGGATCGGCAACACCAATGGCAGTGATGCTAATTACTAAACCGGATGTGCTGGATGTTGTGTCTCCTCCAACAAGATCAACGCCATATTTTTCGCAAGCCATTAACATACCTGCATACAATTCTTCAACGGCCTCTAAACTAAAACGGCTGCTTAAAGCAAACGATACTAAAATTTGTTTTGGTTGCGCATTCATCGCATACACATCACTCAAATTTACCACCACGCTTTTATAACCCAAATGTTTTAAAGGCATATAGGTTAGATCAAAGTGAACTCCTTCAACCAACATATCGCTTGTAACAACGGTTTGTTTAATTCCTAGTAAAAGCACAGCCGCGTCGTCGCCAACACCTTTTACAGTTTCAGAATTTTTTAATTGAATGTGCTGGGTTAAATGGTTTATTAAACCAAATTCTCCAAGGCTAGAAAGTTCTGTGCGTATTGTATTGTCAAACTCCATTTATTTTTCTTTATATTTTATTTTGTTTGGGTGTGCTGAGCGTAGTCGAAGGGTCTGCCTGTGCTTCTAATACGCTCAGCATAACACCTTGGGGGTTATTTCAATTTAATGCAAACATTTTTCGGTTCTGTAAAAAAGTCAAGTGCTTCAAAGCCACCTTCGCGTCCAACACCGCTATCTTTTACGCCACCAAACGGTGTACGAAGATCGCGCAATAACCAACAATTGATCCACACAATTCCTGCATGAATATTATTGGCGAAACGATGCGCGCGAGTTAAATTTTCTGTCCATACAATAGAGGCCAATCCGTAACGCGTGCCATTAGCCATTTCCAGGGCTTGTTCCTCGGTGTCAAATGGAGTTATGGTTACAACCGGACCAAAAATTTCTTCTTGATTTGTGCGGCATGTATAACTTAAGCCTTCTATAATAGTTGGGGCAATATAATATCCTTCGCTTAATTCACCAGCTAATTTAATGGCATGTCCACCACACAAAACAGTTCCGCCTTCTTTTTTTGCGAGTTCTACATAACTCAATATTTTTTCTTGATGTGGTTTTGAAACAATAGCACCGATCTTTGTATCATCGTTCAATGGGTTTCCAACAACAAGCGCTTTTGTTTTTTCTACAAGGTCTTTTTTAAATTTTTCGTAAATACTTTTTTCAACATATATACGTGATCCACACAAACAAATTTGTCCTTGATTAGCAAACGACGACAGCATCGTTGTAGAGATCATCTTTTCATAATCGCAATCGGCAAATATCACATTCGGATTTTTTCCGCCAAGCTCTAAAGATAGTTTCTTGAACATAGGCGCTGCAATAGAGGCAATATGTTCTCCTGTTTTTGTTCCGCCGGTAAACGAAATTAATGGAATGTGTTTGTGCGATACAATGGCATTACCAACTTTTCCGCCTAAGCCATGTATAATGTTTAAAACGCCTGCAGGTAATCCTGCTTCTATGCAAATTTCGGAAAGCAAATGTGCTGTCATTGGTGTAACTTCCGAAGGTTTTGCAACAACCGTGCAACCGGCAGCTAATGCAGGAGCAATTTTCCAGGTAAATAAATACAAAGGTAAATTCCATGGCGAAATACATCCTGCTACACCAACAGGTTGACGCAAGGTATAATTGATAGCAGTATCTTCCATACTATGCGAATGTGCCGCATAATGTAAAATACCGGTACCATAAAAATGAAAATTTGCTGCGGCTCTTGGAATATCAACTGTTTTAGCAAGCTTTAATGGTTTGCCATTGTCAATACTTTCGGCCAAAGCAAGTTTATCTAAATTCTTTTCAATAAGCGCTGCGATCTTTAAAAGATATTGCGAACGTTTTTCTTTTGGTGTAATACTCCACGAAGCAAATGCTGTTTTTGCAGCTTGATAAGCCAGCTCAACATCTTTTTCATTACTATCAGGAATAAGTGAATACACTTTTCCGGTAGAAGGATTGTAATTGTCTAAATACGATTTGGAAACAGGTTCAACCAGTTTGCCGTTTATATAATTTTGTAATTTATACATGTGCTTTAAAGAGCCTTAAAGGTACAAAAAAACCCATAAAATAGTGAAGAAAAACCAATTGGTCACCCCTAAAGAGATTCTGTTTGCAATCGGTTATAGCGCCTCTTCGGGGCTAGCAATATGTCGCTCCTGCGGAGCTTAATTTTTTTGTCCTAGGTACGATATTATTAATTTGTAATTGAACCAATAGCTCGCTCCTACGGATTCTTTGTTAGTTTGCGCGACAAAATGTTCCGTTCAGCCATAACAAACGGATTTCAAGCAGGGCGGGAGATTTTGTCCCACAGATAATAGCTCGGCACATGCAGTCCCAGAGGGGCGACATGTCGGTTTAACACAAAATTTTATTTAATAATTTTTTTTAAACGCTCGGTTATCTCAAACACCGCGGGGCAAACCATGGTATTTTTAAAGGTTAGATCCATAACCTGATACATTTTTTTACGATTGGTATGTGGATATTCACGGCAGGCATTGGGTCGGTTATCATAAATGCTGCAATAATTATCGGGCCCTAAAAATGCACAGGGCAGTTGTTGTAAAACGGCATCTTTATCCTCATCCATGCGCAGGTATTTTTCAAAAAAAGTACCCGGCTTGATTTTCAAAGATTTTGAAGCACGTTCAATATCGCGTTCGTAGAAAATGGGAGAAGTTGTTTTGCAACAATTGCCGCAAGTGGTGCAATCTATCTGTTCAAAAACTTCGTCGTGTAATTTGTGAATGATATTATCGAGATCCTTTGGGGGTTGTCGGATGATGCGTTTATAAAAACGATCGTTCTCCGATTTAAGTTTGTGTGCTTTTTTATTATGTGCGTTGAGATCCAAAATACCGTTATAATTTATGTTTTAGGTTAAAAAAGAACAAGCAGGTTGGGCTAAAATATGCATCATATTGGCACTACTTGGTAACAAAAACAAAAACGTCTTCGTTATCTTTTTTCATGAGGTATTTTTCGCGAGCAAATTTTTCAAGACTTTCAGTATTTGTTTTTAATTCTTGAAGTTCTACTTTATTTTTTTCTATCTCGGTGGTATAGTAGCCTTGATCGGTTTTTAATTTATTGAGTTTGCTCACGGTTTCGTGTTGCGTAAATACATCGTTTTTATCAAAAAAAAGTAGCCAAGCAATAAGCGCGGTTATCGTTAAAAAATACTTATTCTTTATGAAGTTTAGTAAAAACATATACCTTTATAGGAACTAAGTTACCTAAAATAAATGCGCTCAACCCAAAGGATAAAAAGGTTTATTAAAACTGCACTGTTAGTAGTTTTAATGCTGAATATCAATGCGCAAGGTGCTTTTAAGGCCTCGCAACTTAAATATGAAAGGGTAAGAGCCGCTTATAAGACCAAGTTTGAGGGCCTTAAAAAGGAGATAACAACGGCAGGATTTAGCGTAAATACATACGAAATTTACATGCAGGTTTTTAAACACGAAAAAGAAGTGCAGGTATGGATGCGGAATAAGAATGATCCAAAATTTAAACTTTTTAAAACCTATAAAATTTGTTCGTCGAGTGGAGAATTAGGTCCAAAAAGAGTGCAAGGTGATGGTCAAGTGCCTGAAGGGTTTTATTACATAGAGCATTTTAATCCGGTTAGCAGTTATCATTTGAGTATGAAGGTTGGGTATCCAAATAAAAGTGATTCAAAAAAAGCAACAGGTTCGCCGGGTGGAGATATTATGATCCATGGCAATTGTGTTACCATTGGTTGTATTCCCATTGAAAATGATCCAATAGAAGAATTATATATTTTGTGTGTGGAAGCAAAAGACAGAAAGCAAAATTTGCGAGTAGATATGTTCCCATGCAAATTTACACAGGAGAATATAAAAATGCTTAATCAAAATTTTTCAAAGGAGATGAATGCATTTTGGGGAACCTTAAAGGCCGGGTATGATCTTTTTGAAGCAAGTGGTCTTACTCCGAAATTTACCGTTGATGCTAAGGGAAATTACGTTATTGCAAAATAGATGAAACAAACTATTCTTTTTTTAAGCATTATATTTTTTGTTTCTTGTAAACAAAACACCGAAGAGATTCCTACGGATATTATTGATAAAGAAAAATTTATTGAGGTATTAAAAGATAAAGCATTAGCCGAAGCTGCTTTGAATGTGAATGTAAAAAATGTAGCCGGCGAAAAATTTGATTCGGTTTACAATTTTAGTGTTTACAAAGAGAATAATATTACCAAAGCGCAATACGATTCTGCAATGAAATATTATTCGGCCAAGCCCGGAGAATTTAAAGAATTGATGGAAACGGTATTGGAAAAACTGAATGTAGAAAAGGCAAAACGTTAATGCAGTATTTTAAACATCAATTCACGCATTAACTCTCCACTGCTTAAACTCCCATTATTTACACCCTTACTTTTGAGATCGTATTCTTTTAAATACGAAAATATGTGTTTTAGTTTTGGCACTGGGTAATTATGTGCGGCGCGCATATAACCCTCAACAAAAAAAGGATTTACACCAAGAGATGATGCTGCAGCGAATTTTGATTTATCGTGAAGAAAATGAACCTTTAAAATTTTAGTATAGTAGCCAAATAATGAACTCATGAGCATCACCATAGGATGTTCTTTTTCATTAGCGCCAAAATAGTTCACTATTTGGTTCACCTTTAAAACATCTTTAATTCCTAATGCATTTTGCAATTCAAACACATTAAAATCTTTACTAATGCCAATATAATCCTGAACAAGTTCGGCTGTAATTTCGGCGCCTTCTTTTAAATTGATAAATAATTTATCTATCTCGTTTGCAATTTTGCTAAGGTCGTTTCCTAAAAATTCAGCGATCATAAACGATGCTTTTGGATTGATGTTATGACCTTTTGACTTTACATAATTCCCTATCCACTCGGGTAATTTATTATCATAAAGTTTGTTGCTTTCAATGTACACCGAATTTTTTTGAAGCAATTTACCAATGGCAGAACGCTTATCAATGGTTTTGTATTTAAAACAAAATACCAAAATTGTAGAAGAGAGAGGCGCTTTTAAATAATTTAGAAATGTTTGTGTAACCGAGCTGTTTGACGCTGTCGGAGCATCATCATCATCGCCAGAATTTTTTTTATTTAATTCTTTTATGTTCTGCGCTTCCTTAACTATCACCACTTGATAATCGCTCATCATTGGAAATTGTTTTGCTAATCCTAATACGGTGCCAAGGTCGGTGTCTTTTCCGTAAACAACATTCTGGTTGAATTCTCGATCGGCCTCACTTAAAGCATTATTTTCAATGTAATCGCTGATCACATCAATGTAATAGGCTTCTTCTCCGCTTAAAAAATAAACGGGTTTAAATATCTTGCGTTTAAGATCTAAAAGTATTTGATCTACTTCCTTCATTCAGCCATGAATTTAATCAATTCTTCAAAAGATGAACTATGCTTTTTATTCTTAATTTTACAACATTGCAAGTACGTTTAGACACATATCTTTGGGCCATAAGGATTTACAAATCTCGCACCTTGGCGACCTCCGAAATTAGGGGAGGCAAAGTAAAATTTAAAGATAAAACCATTAAGCCCTCGCACATGGTTACTATTGGCGAAACATTTGCCATTAATTTAGGAAGCGATAATAAAAAGATAATTGAAGTTGCAGTGTTGATAGAAAAACGGCAATCATTCGAAAAAATAAAACATGCGTATGTGGATCATTCGCCGCCTATAACAAAAGAAGAAAAACTAGATACGATGATCTTTAAAACAAATGTAAAAAGCGAAAAGGGTAGTGGCCGACCGACAAAAAAAGATCGACGGGATCTTGGGAAACAAGGAGGGTGGTTTTGATCAACGGCTTTTTGGCCACGAATTACCACTAATCAAAGTGAGCTGTTTATTAATTTCACAAACCTGCGTGATAATTATAATAGGTTTAAGTATAGATTAGTGTAATTTAAATAAATACAGATTAGTGAAAATTAGTGGCTTTAAACTAATGAAATATCGAACTGCACAAGATCAATGAACTCTTGTACGCGCTCATCAACATCTTTTTGAGAAAGACCAATTAAACGCTCAGTTCCAAAACGCTCAACAGTAAAACTTGCCATTGCACTTCCAAAAATGATGGCGCGTTTCATGTTGTCAAAGCTGATATCTTTTGTTTTTGCCAAGTAGCCAATAAATCCTCCGGCAAAACTATCGCCTGCCCCGGTTGGATCAAATACTTCTTCTAATGGCAATGCAGGAGCAAAAAATACTTCTTCCTTATTAAATAATAAGGCGCCATGCTCACCTTTTTTAATTACCAAAACACTTGGCCCCATGGCTAATATTTTTTGCGCAGCTTTTACTAACGAGTATTCTCCTGATAATTGACGTGCTTCTGAATCGTTGATCGTTAGCACATCGATCATGGTAATTGTTTTTTTAAGATCCTCTAAAGCAACATCCATCCAAAAATTCATTGTATCTAATACAATTAATTTGGGGCGCTTATTCATTTGCGTGATCACTTTTTGTTGAACCATTGGAACAAGATTTCCTAACATTAAGAAATCGCAATTTTTTGCCGATTCAGGAACAATAGGGTCGAAATTCTCTAACACATTTAATTGGGTATCTAATGTATCGCGGGTATTAAGATCATTATGATATTTACCGCTCCAAAAAAAAGATTTTTCACCCTTTTTTATCTGTAAACCATCCAGTTTTACGCCCTCTTTTTTAAGTGTATTTAAGAAACTTTCCGGAAAATCATCGCCAATAACCGATACAAGATCGATATCACGGTGAAAGTACGAAGCCGCTAGGGAGATATAGGATGCAGCGCCTCCAACTATTTTATCTGTTTTGCCAAAAGGCGTTTCAATTGCATCAAAAGCTACTGTTCCAACTACTAAAAGACTCATTATAAGGGGGTTTGTTAAATTTTACGGCAAATATATTGTTTATTTCGGAAATCTGCCTTAATTTCGCATCCCTAATCAGAAAAAATTCCTTCTTAGCTCAGCTGGTTAGAGCACGTGACTGTTAATCACGGGGTCCCTGGTTCGAGCCCAGGAGAGGGAGCAAAAAGCCATCAAGAAATTGGTGGCTTTTTTGTTATAGTTTAAAATAAAAAGACGACCGCTTAAGGTCGTCTTTTTTAATCTGTGCAAATGATAACAATTCGCGTGATCAACGTTCAATTACTTCTTCGTTTTCAAATAATTCTCTTCAACTTTTTTCCAGTTGATTACATTAAAAAATGCGGCCATATAATCAGGACGGCGATTTTGATAATTTAAATAATAAGCATGTTCCCAAACATCCATTCCTAAAATTGGAGTGCCTTTGCAATCAGCAATATCCATTAAAGGGTTATCTTGGTTCGGCGTACTGCATACGCACAATTTGCCATCGGCTTTAACGCATAACCAAGCCCAACCACTTCCAAAGCGAGTTGCTCCTGCTTGTGCAAAATCAGTTTTAAATTTATCAAATCCACCTAAGTCCGAATCAATGGCTTTTGCAACTTCGCCACTTGGAGCACCTCCTGCGTTTGGTGCCATTATTTCCCAAAACAAGCTGTGGTTAAAATGTCCGCCGCCATTATTGCGAATAGCAGGTGTGTATTTAGAAATGTTCTTACAAATTTCTTCAATGCTTAAATTCTCTGCGCCACTTCCGGGTAATGCATTATTTAAATTTGTAACGTATGCCTGATGATGTTTGCCATGGTGGATCTCCATTGTTTTTGCATCAATATGCGGTTCAAGTGCATTAAATGCGTAACTTAATTTTGGTAATTCAAATGCCATAATTTTATTTTTTTGATTAATAAATGATTTATTTAGAGCTATAAATATAACTATTTTTTAAGAGAAAACTCAGTGTTTGAATAAACAATAACTACTTGTTTAGAACCTCAATAGCTTTTAAAATGCAGTTGTCGTGCTCATTTAAATTGGGGTAATACCCGTCTTTATCAAACAAATTTCGTCCTATCAATGATTTAAGAATCAATTGAATTCCAATCAATTGTTTTCCGTTGGCGATAATTTGTGAACTGTTATTTTTTGAATTCAAATAACTTGAAAATTCGTTCAGTATATCATCGCTTACTTTAAATTGCGTATTAAAATCAGTAGCTGTTTTAAACTTGCTGAGTAATGCGCTACGTTTTTTATCGGTGTATTCAAAGGCAAATGCATTAATGGTGCCGGTATAATACAAACGATTTACAATGCTGCTGTATTTTGCGGTATCAACAGGAACAAATACATCGGGCACAATTCCACCACCGCCATACACAACTTTTCCGCCGGGAGTGATATACTTTTTAGTTTTATCAATTTTAATACTGTCTAAATTATATAATTCGCCATTCTCATAACGATCATATTCTTCATTATAATACGCATCATTTCCATGCGTATATGGTTTTTGAATGCAACGGCCTGTTGGTGTATAATACCGTGCAATGGTTAAACGAATCCCCGATCCATCCGGAAGATCAATTTGATCTTGGACTAAACCTTTTCCAAAACTTCTTCTTCCAATAATAGTGGCTCTATCATTATCTTGCAAAGCGCCTGCAACAATTTCGCTGGCACTAGCGCTTCCTTCATCAATTAAAACCACCATTGGATTTTTTTCAAATCCACCTTGCGTGGTTGAATTATAAGCCTTTTTAGGATGCGCTCTTCCGGCGGTGTAAACAATTTGTAAACCGTTGATCAAAAATTCATCAGCCAGATCAACGGCTGTTTTTAAAAATCCGCCACCATTTCCTCTTAAGTCGATGATCAATTTCTTCATGCCTTTTTTATTAAGATCATTAAAGGCTTTTAAATATTCATCGTAAGTGGTAGCTGCAAATTTACTGATCTTCATGTAACCAATGCCTGGTTTTACCATGTAAGCAATATCAATACTATACAATGGAATTTTATCGCGCGTGATCTTGAACTCAATTGGTTTTTTTAATCCACCTCTTAAAATACTTACGCTAACCGTGCTGCCACTTTTTCCTCTTAGTTTATCAAACACCATTTTGTTGGTCACTTTTATTCCGGTCATTAGTGTTCCATCTACCGCCACAATTTTATCGCCCGCTTTAATTCCTAATTTTTCACTTGGCCCATCAATTATAGGATTCACTACGCGAACAGTATCTTTAATGATATTGAATTCTACGCCTATACCATCAAAATTTCCTTCAAGTGGTTCATTCACTAATTCAAATTCTTTGGCAGGAATATAATCGCTGTGTGGATCCAGGTTTTTTAATAAACTCGCAATAGCTTTTTCTTCAAGATCTACAGGATCAATAGTATCTACATAGTGTTTCTCAATATAATTGATAAGACTATTCATTTTTGTGCCATTTGCTTGCTTGTAATTAGCAATAACGGGCGAAGAAGTACGTTTAGATAAGAAATAACCGGCAGTTAAACCTATTACCAAAACAATGGCAAAATATATAGGCATTAACGACTTGCGTTTGTGAGGCTTATGATCGCTTGGCTCGAAGGTCATTTTGTGTTATATTTACTCATAGTAGGAACTCACTTAAAGCACATTCCTAGTATGAACAAATGTAGTTATTTGTTTGTTTAAAATGGTGCTGGTTGTAATGAATAAAAAGAGGATTATATACAATTATAGTATTTTAACGTTAGTGTTATTGCTTTGTATTTGCCTTTCGTGTAAAAAAAAGAAGACCACTCAACCTGTTCCGCAATATCCTATTCCTTATGTTGCAGTAAGCGTTATCATTTATCCTAACGATCCTACAAATTTTGCACTTCAGGCTATTGGTGGCTGGAAATATTATTCCGGAGCGGGAGTTCAGGGTTTGATCATTTACCGAAAAACACAACAAGATTTTGTGGCTATTGAACGCGCATCGCCCGAAAACCCTGATGTGGCAGCATCGGCTTTAAAAGTGCAAGCAGATAATTTTACATTAAAAGACACTATTAAAAATGCACGATGGCAAATTGTTGACGGTGCACCAATGAACAGCACATCTAATTGGCAATTACGTTTGTATGGAACTACATATGACGGGAATGTTTTAAGAGTGATGAACTAAAGGAGGGGTGTTCTAAAAATTAAATTTTTTTAGGCGAACGAGTTTTATAAAGCACAGTTTACTAAGGTAAATGAGCATTTCTAAAACGAAGTTAACGACAAAAAAAGCAATTTTAGGGATTCCCCTCTTATTTCCACTTGGTAGTTTTGATCAACTGCAAAACATCTTCGCGAATAAAATCTAACACTAATTTTAAGGAATCAACATTTGGACTTGCATTAAAGTATAGGGCGCCGCGTAAAAAATGGTTTGTGCTATCGGTTAAATAGAATTGTAATCCTGAGGCAGTATTGCCTTCAATATCGTAAAGTAAACCGTAAACCTTCGAACTATCTCTTATGATCACGCTTTCATTCATGCCGGTTGCTTTTATTTGATGGCGCACAGCAAAATTGCGCGCGTCTTCTAAATATGTTGCAATGTTATGATCGACTTTTTTATAGCTTAAATGTATGGTTGCTTTAAATCTAGGGAAATCAATATTCAACCAACAAGGTTCGGCATTGCTATGTTTATCTTTCACTAAAACTGCGTAGCGCGGATATTCAAATGAAAAAGGACAAACACTATCATACCTGACATATTCTTTTTTGGGCATATCAATTCTAAAATAGCCGCGTGGTTTAGGAGAGTATATCTCATCATCGTCATCACAGGATATAAATATCCACGAGCAAAGTACAAGGGTGAGAATAGCTATTAGAATTCGTTTAAGCATAGTGTAAAAATAGAGCACTTTTACATCTTACTTTTGCAATAAATAGATACTTATTAAGATATTAAACCTAATATTTATATAATTTTGTCCAATCTGCTTGTCCTTTTTCATCCATACTTCTTCAAAAAATAGTACCACAGCTGTTGTTATGCAACGATTTTTTCATCGTCTTATTGAAAAATCACCTCGCGGCTTTAGAATAAATTATATAAACATTAGGTACGTTTAAAAAGGAAGGTCTTTTGAACTCATATCGTCAAAATTGGTATCTGTATCAAAACCGCCCTGTGGGTTTTGTGAACTGGAATTCTCACGCCTTTGTAAAATTCTAAATGTATCGGCCATGATCTCGGTAACGTTTCTTTTTTGGCCTTCTTTATCATTCCATTGTCGCGATTGGATCTTACCTTCCACATATATCTGCATCCCTTTTTTAAGCATTTTTTCTGCATTTTCTGCATTGGTTCGCCACATCACGATGTTATGCCATTCGGTATGTTCAATGCGATTACCTGTTTTGTCCTTGTAAGCTTCGGTAGTTGCCAAGCTAAAACTTACACGAGCAATGTTTCCTTCTAAGTATTTTAGTTCAGGATCTTTTCCTAAATTTCCTATCAATATCACTTTATTTACGCCTGCCATTATTAAAAGTATTAATTAACTCTAAATATAGATACGATTTTCGACTTTTAAGAGCCTAGTTTTTAACTTAATCAATGGTCTTTTGCGTGTTTAACAAATGCTTGGATCGTGATTTAATGTGCGCAATAAATTGCACTATATTTACTAAACACATAACTATAAAACTCATTTTTTAAAATGGAAACACTTTTTAGAATTACACTTATAACGCATATTGTGGCGGGATCTGTAGCGCTACTTGCCGGACTATTTGCCATTTTATTTCGCAATAAAATAAAATGGCATCGCCCTTGTGGCAGCGTTTATTTTTGGAGTATGAATATTATTTTTGTGAGTGCTACGTTCATGTCTATTTATCACACAAATATATTTTTATTGTGTATTTCTTTTTTCACCTATTATTCGGCACTTACAGCATATCGCTCGCTGAGTTTAAAAAAATTACACCTCGATCAGGATCCAGCTAAAATAGATTGGGCCATTGAACTGTTTTTTGGAACAATTCATGTTGCTTTTGTAACTTATGCAGCTTATATGTTGCTGAACGGACATCAAGCATTAGGAACAATAAGTATGGTATTTGGTTTGATAGGTTTAAACGTAAATAGAGTAACTTTAAAAAGACTTCGCAAAAAAGTGGATTACAAAAATTATTGGCTGCTTGCACATATTGGTGGTATGCTTGGAAGTTATATTGGGGCTCTTACAGCATTTTTAGTTAACAACGGCCAATACATTCAAGTTCCAGGTATTGTTTTGTGGCTTGGACCAACTGTTATTTTTGTACCGCTTATTTTTTATGAGATCAACGTTCATAAAAAGAAGAGTAAGAGGCTTGAAGCGTAAGCCTAAATTTCGGACCATTTTATTTACTCACTTATTCCGGTATATCTTGTTGCTATTTGAAGAAAGTTTCAATTTAGGTTGAGTTATTTGAACAGTGAATAATGTAAACCATCAAAAAATTGATGTAACTCTTATTGTTCTTTTGTTGTGACCTTTGGATAAAGCCATAGAAATTAAATAGGCTATTCAAAAAATAGTGCAGATAGAGCAGAAACCACCGAGAAAAAGGCGGAAAAAAATACTCATTAGACTTTTGTTAACCATTGTTATATTTATAACATTGGTGATTGGTTTTATTTCTCCAATAACTAAATATTTGGTTGAAAAATATGATCACAGGTATTTGGGCAGAGAAGTTACAATGGATTGGGCTTATGTAAACCCTTTTACGGGTTATGTTCATTTCGATGACCTTGTTATTTATGAAAACGAAAGCGACACCTCGTTTTTTTCAGCAAGTGGAGTAAGCGCTAATTTTTCTTTATTAAAACTGCTTTCTAATACGTATGAAATTAATTCTCTTGTTGTTGATGACCCTAAGGGAATGATTGTAAAAAATAAGAGCAATTTTAATTTTTCTGATCTCATTACAAAGTTTTCTAAAAAGGAAGATAAAAGACTTGTAAAAAAAGAACCGGTGAAATTTAACATTATAAATATTGAAATTAAGAACGGTGAATTTTACTATAGTGAACCCCTTACACCTATAAATTATTTTATAAAGGATTTAAGTTTCAAAAGCACCGGCAAATATTGGAATATTGATACTATTAATGGCGAGCTCTCATTCAAAACAGGAATCGGTGCAGGTGAGATAAAGAGTGAGTTTATGATCAATTCAAATTCCCTCGATTACAGAATTAACGTGGTAACCCACAAGCTTGATATGTCAATCATTCAACAATACCTTAAAGATCTCTCTAATTACGGAACTGTTTCGGCTATTATAGATGCAAACCTAAAAACAAAGGGAAATTTTAAGTCAAAACAACGTATAAATATTCGAGGTGATTTTTCTGTTACAGATTTTCATTTCGGTAAAAGTAAAGCCGCTGATTACGCTTCTTTTAAAGAACTTAAAGTGGGGATCTCTGAGATTGATCCTGAGAATGAAAAATATTTTTTTGACTCTGTTTTGGTTTCTAGCCCAGGGTTTAAATATGAGAAGTATGATTACTTAGATAACTTTCAAAGAATGTTTGGTGCAAAGGGTTCGGCGGTAAGTGCAGTAAATAACGACTCTCAGAAGTTCAATCTAATTTTGGAAATTGCTAAGTATGTTAAAGTGATCTTCAAGAATATCTTGAAAAGTGATTATAAAGTAAATAATTTGGCAGTAAACAACGGAACCATTGTTTACAATGATTATTCATTAAGAGAAAAATTTTCGATCGCTTTGGATCCTTTAAATATAAAGGCCGATTCGATTGATAATACACATAAGAATGTGAAACTTTTACTGCAAACTAGCATCAAACCATATGGATCAATGTCGGTAAAGCTAGTTATGAGTACTAAAAGCAACCAAGATTTTGATATGCACTATCGATTTCAAAAGATCCCGGTTTCACTTTTTAATCCGTTTCTTATAAGCTATACGTCTTTTCCACTTGATAGGGGAAGTATTGAATTATTTGGAAATTGGAATGTGCGTAACGACTTTATTCAAAGTTCCAATCATTTAATAATTGTTGATCCAAGAATTTCAAAAAAAGTCAAAAGAAAAGATACCCGCTGGTTACCACTTCCATTGATCATGTTTTTTGTAAGAGAAAGAGGAAATGTAATTGATTACGAAATACCGATAACCGGCGATCTAAAGAACCCAAAATTTCATGTTCGCGATATTGTAATAGATCTGGTTGAAAATATATTTATTAAGCCGCCAACCACTCCTTATAGCTTCGAAGTTAAGAACGCAGAGAACGAGATCGAAAAATCGATCTCTATTGTATGGGCCATGCGCCAAACAGATCTTGAAAAGTCGCAAATGAAATTTCTTAATAAGATCTCAGGCTTTTTAAAAGATAATCCCGAAGCACGCATATGGATTGAGCCGATAAATTATGAAGAAAAGGAAAGAGAAAATATTTTATTTTTTGAAGCCAAGAAAAAATATTACCTCTCTAATAGTAATTTAAAGTTAAGAGAGCTAACGGAAGACGACTCTATGGCTATAGACGAAATGTCATCAAAGGATCCGAGTTTTCTAAAATATCTGAATACACATATTAAGGATTCAACTTTATTTACCATCCAAGAAAAATGCAATAGGCTTTTGGGTGCCGACGCTGTTAACGTAAAATATAGAGAGCTCATAGGATCTAGGATCCATTCTTTAAGGGAAATATTTATTTCGGAAAAAACAGATAAGCAACTAAAAATAACGAAAAGTAAGAGTGTTGTACCATTTAATGGATTTTCATTTTTCAAGATCAGCTATAAAGGTGAGATCCCTAAATCACTTATTGATGCGTATGCCGCACTTTACGAATTTAATTCGGAATCCCCGAGAAACAAGTATAGAGAATTTAGAAAAGCAATAAAAGTTGGAAAATGAAAAAAGTAATTAAATATATTGCAATTTCGATACTTTCATTGGTTGTTATCGTAGCTGTATTTACTTTTACTTTCCGAAAAAAAATAGCGAAACGCATTATCCCAGAAGTTACACAACAAGGCATCATACATGTTGAAGTAGAAAATGACACCTCGATCATTAGTGCTATTTTATTAATAAGAAATAAAACCTTTCTTAAAATACACATAGATACAATAAAATATGGAGTTTCTTTATTTAACAAATCCTATTTAAACAGAAAGGAATTCTTAGGAATTAGTCTGCCTGGTTACGGAAGTGATTCGATACATTTTGAACTTAAAATTCCGTACGCGTTACTTTTAAAGGATCTAAAGGCGGAAAGAAAAAAGGACGATAGCGCGGGGTATTCAATCAACGTTTCACTGCAATATGCAATTGGTTTGTGGAAGTCTGAAATGCCTATCAATAAATCAGGGAAATTGAAAATACCCCAACCTCCGGAAATTCAGATCGAAGAGGTAAATTGGAAACGAATTAGAATGAGATCACTTTTAGCCGATGTTAGGATCAAAATAATAAATCATAGCCCTATTGCACTCTCAATTAAAGAGGTGGAATATTTTATGAAGGTTTCGGATCAAGGAAGTTTGAAAGGAAAGTATAAAGCGATCATCAACATAAAACCAAATGGGATAACCTTTATTAATGTTCCCATCAAGATCAATACGAACCATCCGGGAATAACACTGTTCCAGATTTTGGCAAATAAAGACAAATATATTTACGCATTAAATATGCAAGCCTCTATGGAGTCTGTTGGTCCTGAAAAGTTGTCTTTTGATCTGGATCTTAACAAAACTGGCACAATTGAATTAAGGAAATGATCATAAAGCAACTCATAATTACTTTAATTTTATTGTTGTTACCGGAATTTAATTTCTCGCAAACTAAAAAATTCACAAAAAAGCAATTCATTATAGATTCGTTAAGAATAATTAGGCCACTAATTGCCCGCCCACAATTTAGAATAGACAACAGGATCGTTTTTTTTAGTAAGCAGCTAGTAAATGTATCCGGTTTAGATGCGGGCGTTGTTCTAAAAGAAAAATTAAGGATCACGCTAGGATACTATAGTTTATCAAGTAACAATATAAGTGCTCTAAATAAATCAGTAGACGCGGTTTTATATAAGGCAGATTATCGGTTAAATTATGGCGCGCTAAATTTAGAATTTATTTATAAGAACACTCGCTTTTTCTCACTGGGAATGCCCGTTGAGTTTGCTGTTGGAAAGAATACTTTAAAATATAGATCTGCCATTGATGAAATAGAATCAGATATGAGTAACGGAACTATTGTATTAACTTACTTTGGTTTATCGGGTACCTTTAAGCCAATACGCTGGATAGGATTAAAAGTTTCGGGAGGATACAGGAAAGCGATCTTCAATCAAATAAAGGATGTGAATTCTAACGGCTTGTACATGGCTTTAGGGTTGGCAATTGATTTTAGAGAAATAATTAGAGATACAAGAATGTATAATTTAAAGAGAAAATACCGTAAGAATTTTAATGCGGTAGGAACGGCTGTTGATTTGATAACAGATTAATATTTATCAAAAATTTACTGCTTAGTTTGAGTTTAATGCCCGTTTTTGTGAATTGGTTTTAAAATTTACATAAACCTATTAAAGTTTTACAAAACAAAGTCATTTAGCGATCCGTATTTGGTAAAATTTCGGGAGATATTAGTGTGTATTTTCAATTTGCCGTTTTCATAAATGGCAATAATCGACTTTCTTCCCGCATCGGTTTGAACTTTCAGTTCAAGTATCAAATCAGAAACTACAGCACGGTTTACCCATTTAAATTTTTGTTCAAATGGTTCAAGATCTTTTTCTGAAAATACCACTTTCCCATCATTTAAAATATGAACCACGTCAACGCGTCCGAATTTTGTAGGTAATTTGAAATATTTTAAACTATTTTCCATTCTATATAATATTTGACAATGTTTGTGAAACAAAGATGCAAAGAGTCTAAGTCTAAAGATTTACGTATTCAGTGCGAAATATTACATATATCACATGTTTCAGAAATTTGATGTGTGTAAAAATTTTGACTTTTTGTTTTGGTATACGTAAGTGATCCGAAAAACTCAGCTAACTTATCTTTAGCAATTAAATTAACTATTAATAGTGTGTTTTTAGATCCAAATATTTTAAAAATTCTTGCCTTGTGTTGTCTTCTTTAAATTTTCCTCCGTAAAAGGAAGTTACTGTTGCCGAGCTATTGTCTTTAATTCCCCTTGAAGAAACACATAAATGTTTAGCGTCAATTATTACCGCCACACTTTCTGTTTCTAAAGCTTCTTGCATTTCTTTTGCAATTTGCATGGTTAAACGTTCCTGCACTTGCGGACGTTTAGAATAATAATTTACAATGCGATTTAATTTAGATAAACCAATTACTTTACCGGTAGAAATATAAGCAACATGCGCTTTTCCGAATATTGGCACAAAGTGATGTTCGCAATTGCTATAAAAAGTAATGTCTTTTTCAACCAACATTTCGTTATATTGGTATTTGTTTTCAAAAAGAGCAATTTTTGGTTTGTTTGCTGGGTTTAACCCACTAAAAATCTCTTGAATATACATTTTAGCTACTCTTTGCGGTGTTCCTTTTAAGCTGTCATCACTTAAATCTAAACCAAGAGTTTCCATTATTTGTTTAAAATAGGTTTCAATTTTTGCAATTTTTTCAGTATCACTCATCGTAAAAGCATCAGCTGTCATAGGAGTTTCTGTGCCTGTACTTATATGCTCATCCCCAATTTCTTCGGTAGTTAACTTACTTAGCGATATACGATTTCCTCTTAAAAGTGTGTTTACTTCAATTTCAATGTTCTTCATAGCCTTGGTTTAAGAAATTATTATTCAAATATAGCGTATTATTGTTTAACTTTTATGTATATTTGTTAAACAAAATAAGAAACATGCTGTATACCCTAGAAACTAAACAATTCATAAATAGTGATCTTGATTCGGTTTGGGATTTTATGAGTTCGCCTAAGAACCTTGCTGTACTTACGCCTGAGCATATGGGCTTTGAAGTATTAAGCAAATTTGAAGAGACTAAAATGTATCCTGGGCAGATAATAGAATATTATGTCAGTCCTCTTTTTAATATAAAGTTACGCTGGGTAACCGAAATTACTCATGTAAAGGATAAAGAGTATTTTGTAGATGAGCAGCGCTTTGGTCCTTATGCCTTTTGGCACCACCAACATTTTTTAAAAGAGGTTTCGGGCGGTGTATTAATGAGTGATATTGTGAACTATAAATTGCCTTTAGGGCCTTTAGGAAAAATAGCAAATGCGCTTTTTGTGAAACATCAATTACAGCAAATATTTGATTATCGGTTTAAAAAAGTGGATGAAATTTTTAAGCCTAAATAACATGCCGGAAAATTTAAGTACATATTGTTTTTACAGCGATTTACCTTCGCCCTTGGCTTATATGGAAAATGATTCGAATGTAGTTGCTTTATCTTACTTACAAGTAAATCGGATTATTGAAGTGGCTTGGGAAGATAGAACTCCTTTTGATACCATAAAATTGCAGTTTGGTTTAAATGAAAGCGAAGTAGAAACTTTAATGAAAAGGGAATTAGAGTTTCGTAGTTATATTTTATGGAGAAAGAGAGTAGAGGCTTGCAAAACAAAACATGTAAAAACAAGATCACATAACACTTCACGTTTTAAAAGCACCTCGCAAAGAGCGATTAGTTTAAATAAAATTTCAAAAAGAAAATGAGTCATACGTATCTGTTAGCAGGCGCATCTAGTGAGATTGCCATCGAAACCGCCAAAATTTTAACCAAGCAAGGGAATAAGGTTATTGCACTTTCTACAAGATCTTATAACGACAATTACGATGAATTTTATCAAATTGAAAAATACGAAAACGATTATTTTCCTAAGTTGGATGAAAATTTGGATGGTTTGATTTATTTTCCGGGTACTATTAATTTAAAACCCTTTCACAGGTTTAACAAACAAGATTTTATTAATGATTATGAAATTAATGCTCTGGGAGCAGTACTATTTGTTCAGCAGTATTTAAACAATTTAAAAAATAGTTCTGTAGCCTCTATCGTTTTTATGAGTTCGGTGGCTGCAAAAAAAGGGATGCCTTTTCACGCTTCTATTGCAATGGCAAAATGTGCGATAGAAGGTCTTACCAGATCGTTGGCCGCTGAGTTGGCACCAAAAATTCGTGTAAATGCTGTAGCACCCTCCTTAACGCAAACGGCACTGGCAGATAGATTTTTAAATACGCCCGAAAAATTAGAGGCTTCGAAAAAACGAAACCCAATGAAAAAAATTGGAACAATAAATGAAGTTTCTGAGGCCATTCATTTTTTATTATCAGAAAGATCTTCATGGATCACAGGTCAAGTATTGTCGGTTGATGGTGGTATGAGTACATTAGCATAATTGTATGATTAAAAAATTTACATTAGAAAATATTCTAAACTTTGAACAAAGGTACCGCGCAACCTTTATAAATTCTTTAGGTGGATTTAAAAGTCTTGTTTTAATTGGTACAAAAAGCAAATCAGGTAATAGTAATTTGGCAGTATTTAATTCTTTATTTCACTTAGGGGCTCATCCGCCAATGGTAGGTTTTATTATTAGGCCCGATTCGGCAGAGCGACACACATTAAACAATATTTTGGAAACAGGCTCTTTAACTATTAATCATGTGAGTGAAGAATTTTATAAGCAGGCACATCAAACTTCAGCACGTTACCCAAATGATGTGTCTGAATTTGGAGCAGTAAATTTATCAGAAGAATATGATGAAGAACATTTTGCGCCTTTTGTACAAGAAAGTGAAGTGAAGATAGGTGCAGAATTTGTAAGAAAAATAAACGTGGAAGAGAATGGAACAATAATTATTATTGCAAAAATAAAGCTTGTTTCATTACCGGAGTATGGTTTAATGAAGGATGGTTTTATTGATCTTGAAAAGGCAGGAACAATTACCTGCACGGGGGTAGATGCTTATTATCGCGTAAAAAAAATAGCGCGCCTATCGTACGCAAAGCCAAATAAGTTGCCTGACATATTATAGGGAAGTCAAGAAACAGAAGAACCGAAATTACTTTAAGGCTAAATTTAAAAGAGATGTAAAAAATGTTTGGGCAAAAGCAGCTAAAACAAAAAAAGCCTCGCAATTGCTTGAAAGGCTTGATTTTATTAGTGTGGGCGAATTGGGCTAGATTTAAACGAAATACTAGACGAATTAAATAAATTACCAAATTAAAAGTTTTAAAATTTAAGGTGAATTACTCAAGAGGAAAGCCATTTTTAACAAACACCTTACCTTTAGAAATGTTCGATAAGGTAATGGAGACTTATAGTTAATTACGCTAAAATATACCGTAAACTCAGACTCTGGGGTAAGGTGGTTACAACAGTGATACAACCTAAGGCAGTTGGTGTAGCAGAAAAAGGGAAGAAAAATAGACAAACAATTAACCTGCCGTATTCCAATTATTAAGACTTTATTTACTTTTTAAAACACCCTAATAATAAAATGGGTTTGCTGTTGACTTGTTGCAAAGATTGTGCGGGAGCAATTAGTATTTACCCAATGAACGATCAAATGATCTAAAATGTGTACTATACTGCAT
>Ga0163147_10002080_pt1 | contig 29188 bp, 20 predicted proteins | sample OliLakLV19MP6G1_FD_148597 | JGI IMG/M metagenome (GOLD analysis project Ga0163147, IMG submission 148597) | Freshwater microbial mat bacterial communities from Lake Vanda, McMurdo Dry Valleys, Antarctica- Oligotrophic Lake LV.19.MP6.G1 | ecosystem: Environmental > Aquatic > Freshwater > Lake >...
ATAGCGTCGCCTTTAGTCCCGATGGCAAGACTTTGGCTTCTGCTAGCGCTGACAAGACCATCAAATTGTGGAACCTGCAAACCCAAAAAGAGATGAAAACCCTCACCGGGCATACCAGTACGGTCTATAGCGTCGCCTTTAGTCCCGATGGCAAGACTTTGGCTTCTGCTAGCGCTGACAACACCATCAAATTGTGGAACCTGCAAACCCAAAAACCCATTGCTACCCTCACCGGGCATAGCAGTTGGGTCTATAGCGTCGCCTTTAGTCCCGATGGCAAGACTTTGGCTTCTGCTAGCGCTGACAAGACCATCAAACTGTGGACTTGGGATTTCGATAGACTGATGGCATTAGGCTGTAACTGGATTAGCGATTATCTCAGAACCAACCCGAAAGCAACAGAAGAATACAAACCGATATGTTCTGATTACGTCAACTAACAGTCAATCAAATAGGACTGAGGCAATTGCCTAACTCAAACCACACTCTTTTTCAAAATCACTTCCACCTTTTCCGTCGTCCATTCCTCACTCGCATCAGTCACAACCCTAATATTTCGCTTCGGGTTATCTTCATCCACAACCGCCGCCAATAATTGTTCCAACGCATTCGTAGGTTTTTGATTCCCAAATCCTTTGCGAGATTGGTCTAACGCTGGCAATTCCAACAATTGAAAATTCGTGCCATCCACAGTCGCAAATACTTTAATTATATCTACTCCTTCCTGATAATTTTCTGGCAGTTCGATGTCAAAGCGAGTTTCTGTGGATTGTCCGGCGTCTACCACTTCATAAGGCGCACCTTTAGGATAGAATTTGTCAATACTCAAATCCGCCTGAAGTATCAAAGCAGAAATATTTAAAATGCGATTAGATTGATTATAAATTCGCAGAGCAACTCGTTCCCCTACTTCCAATACAGGAATATTATCCCCAGTATTCAAAACTACAATTTGCCGTTTTTCTGATTTAACTAATTCAACCTTAAGTTTGCCATTTAAGGGAGAAAAAGCATCATCATTATCCAAATCCAAAACACTCTCATATCTAGCAATATGGATTAAGCGATTAATTAGCTTTTTGGTAGCGTCAGGTTCATCAACTTTGATCGGAAAAAGAAGATTTTTGATTGGTTCCTTCTTCGCATCTAAAATTAAATATTCCCCTTCAGAATTCAGGGAAACAAAATAATCCACATTTTCATCTTTTTCTGTTTCTGAACAGAATTCTATCCAGCGATGACCTTCTACTTGCTCTTTTTTAGTTTGAAGGATAGTAGGAAGTAATGCCACATTTACACCAGGAATTTGCGGTAGTGGCGAAGGCAAAATAACCCTAACTTTGCGAATCTGTTTCAACCCTGGACTCAAATAAACAGCAGGTGAACCGATTTCAATCATTCCTTCTGCTAATTTATTATTGCTTCTGTAACCAAATAGCTCTTTTACTTCTGCCCAACAGTCGGATGCGCCCAATTCTACTACTTTAACCGTCGCAATGCGGTTGTCGCTATCTTTAAAATCCCTTGTTCGGAATCGAAAAATATCGAATTCTGCTCCTTCTTTAATGCCGCTAGCTTCACCCATTTGCAATTGGACTCGGTTTGTGGTAATATCTACTTTCATCACTGGAGCGTTACGGCTAGCAACGACAGATTGACCGCCAAAAAAAGTGCGGTTTGTCTCTCCCAACAACATCGGTGTTTGTTGTTTAAAGCGATTATTAACTTGATTGGAAATGCGATTATATAGTGCTTGGACAGAAATTTCTTTCCCATATTCTCGCAAAGATTTTAGTAGAAAATAAGTTAAAGCGCCGTTGCGTTCTGTACCTTCAAAAACAGTTTCATTGGCGAGTTCATTATCGCGACAAGCTGCTATTAAAGTATAACCTTTTGGTTCTGGTAACAAACCATTGACGACGGTAATATTGCGGCTATTTGCTGTTAAATTTTGCCAATTTTGGGCTAATTCCTCAAGTGGCGCAACTAAACTATCTTTAGGTCGTTCGGTCATATCATCAAAACAGCCACCGCGCACATTCCAGTCGTCTGTTTCTATTTTTTCTATTTCTCTAGTTGCGCCACCGGAATGACAGCTATCGAGTACGAGAGTTACAACTAACTCTTTTTGTACCATTTCTTCGAGGAGTTTAGCAAATTCTAAGTCGCGCAAATAGCGGGAATTTGGTAGACCAATATCTGTGGGAACTAAGGTTTCATCTAAAGCACCAGAAAACTTGATATTTTCATAAATTGTTTTCGCCCGTCCGCCGTGACCGGAGTAGTGAATATATACTTGGTCTTGCGGTTTTGCTTTGGCGGTTATTTCTTTAAATTTGGCAACGATATTCTCATAAGTGGGTAAGAGTTCTGGGGTTTCTTTCGGTTGTTCAGGATTATCAGAAGCAGTAGCGGTGAGTTTAATAATTTGGTCGGGAGTGAGGTTGAAGGTATCTTTTAAATAGGTTTCGACGTGGTTGATATCTCGGACGCATCCCTTCAGGTTTCTGTAACGTCCATCTGATAAATTATTGGGGAAATAGAAATCGATCGCGATAAGGAGGGCGTAGAAGTTGGGAGTTTGGTTAGTCATGGTTTTTGGTGGGTAAGGGGTTTATTTTTATATTAGGATTGAGGTTGGGTTTTTATGGAGTTTTCCGTCTAAAATTATCAAAGCTTCTTACATAAATCTCTGTCAATTTCACGGGCATCTTCATCATCAGGATTAGGTTTGAGGTAATTGTCTATGAAATTGCATCCTTCCTTAACTAAATAATCAAAATCTAACCGCCACAGTTTGACTGTATTGTCATAACTGCCAGTAGCCAGTAGCTTGCCATCGGGGCTGAAACTGACAGCGGTAATCAAGTCTGTATGCCCGCTGAGGGTTTGAATTTCTTTACCTGTGGTGGTGTCCCACAGTTTCACGGTCTTGTCAGCACTGCCAGTTGCCAGCCACTTGCCATCGGGGCTGAAACTAACATCCCAAACCCAGTATGTATGTCCGCTGAAGGTTTGAATTTCTTTGCCGGTGGTGGTATCCCACAGTTTCACGGTCTTGTCATTACTGCCAGTTGCCAGCCGTTTGCCATCGGGGCTGAAACTGACAGCCTTAACCACGCTTGTATGCCCGCTGAGGGTTTTAATTTCCTTGCCAGTGGTGGTATCCCACAGTTTCACAGTTGTGTCACCACTGCTAGTTGCCAGCCGCTTGCCATCGGGGCTGAAGCTGATGCCCAAAACCACATCTTTATGCCCAGTGAGGGTTTTGATTGCCTTGCCTGTGATGGTATCCCACAGTTTCACAGTTGTGTCACCACTGCCAGTTGCCAGCAGTTTGCCATCGGGGCTGAAGCTGATGCCCCAAACCACATCTTTATGCCCAGTGAGGGTTTTGATTGCCTTGCCTGTGATGGTATCCCACAGTTTCACAGTTGTGTCACCACTGCCAGTTGCCAGCCGTTTGCCATCGGGGCTGAAACTGACCCCATTAACTCTGTCTTTATGCCCAGTGAGGGTTTTGATTTCTTTGCCTGTGGTATCCCACAGTTTCACAGTTTTGTCAACACTACCAGAAGCTAGCAGCTTGCCATCGTGACTGAAACTAATGACCCAAACCCAGTTTGTATGCCCAGTCAGGGTTTTAATTTCCTTACCTGTGGTGAGTTTGCCATCGTGGCTGAAACTGACGCTATTAACTGGCTTTGCGTGTCCTCCCAAGGTGTTTGGCGCTGCAACATTGGAAACTGTATTTAATAATGACAGTTCTACCTGAGTATGGGTATCGGCATCTACCCAAGGTGTACGTCGCATTTGCACAACCGCTTTTAAACTTGTTTTGAGAGCTTTTGACCCATCTAAATTCAAAAGCGCATCGGAATATTGAGCCAGAGAATTAATTTGATTGATAGCAGCACGCCACCAACCAACACCCGCTACCCCTGCTAAACCTAAAGCTATCACCGAAAAGCCACTTAGCCCGATAATTTGCAGTCGCCGTCTGCGTTCCCGTTCTTGTCTCTCCTTATGCCGTTCTTTAACGCTAAACTGAATAAAATCTCGCTCCTCCTGCGTCATTTCATCCGCACGTTTTCGCAACCAATCTTCCGCCACAGTTAACGGCACACCGCGCAACAATGCCCCAGAGTCATGGTTGTTATTTTTCCACTCCCGTAACGCCACCTTCAACCGTTCTTGCCAAGTCCGAAACTGACGGTTAGCATTAATCCACTCGCGCAAAGTTCCCCATTCTCGAATCAGCGCTTCATGCACTACCTCTACGGTATCTTTCTGTTCTTGCCGTCCCGTTACTACCAACCGCGCTGGATATCCCGCTAAATAACTGACTAAATTCCAGTTATCTTCCCCCACTTCCGCACGGGTAGCAACACGCCTAGTATCTTCTGTTCCTTCCCCCGGACGTACTAATTGCACAAATATTCGCTGTGCCTGTTTTTTGTCTATTTCACTCAGTTGTTGATAAACCTGTTCTGCATGATTAGCGATGGCTTTTTTCACCCCGCCAATTTCTTCATAAGCTTGGTGAGTTAACTCTCGGTTTATTTGCTTTTCCCACAACCGAGTTAAGGCAAATTCTAATAAAGGCAAATTACCCGGTTCTGACCCCACATCATCAAGAATTTTTTGGGTTAATTGTGCCTCTAATTCTACTTCCAATTTTTGAGCAGGTAATTCAATTGCTTGTTGTAATTCCTCGCGTTTCATGGAACTGAGTAACTGTGGCGTAAATTCCTGCAAAGCATCCCGCAACGGACGATAAGAAAGCACATAACCGTAAAAATCAGCCCGTAAAGTCAAAACTAATGTGATATTTGATTGAGCAATCGCCGTTAGCAACGCCTCAGCAAAACGTTCCTGTTCTTCCTTCACCTGACAAAGGGTATACAGTTCCTCAAATTGGTCTGCAACTAACAGCAACCGTTTACCTGGGTTAAGCTCTAAAATGCGAGACACCACTTGCTGCAAAGTGATTCTACCATTTCGCAAATCAACTGCTAACCCCATTGTTTCTCGCAGTTGTTGAGTTTCACCCGCTGCTGGTTCTAATTGTCGCACTAATGCAGAAGCTAACTGCACAAACGGTTCTTTCCCCGGACGGAAAGATTCAATTAACCAGTTTCCCTCTTTTCGCAATTTGGGAACTAATCCCGCATACACCACAGAAGATTTCCCACTGCCACTTGGCCCGACTACTGCTACCAATGGTTGTTTATGGGTTATTTCTACTAAATTATTCACAAATTTTTCTTGTCCAAAAAAGAAGTCGGCATCTTCTTCTCCAAAGGCAGATAATCCTTGGTAAGGGTTAGGTGGAATAATATCTTCAAAAGGAATTGAAATATCATCAATCGGAGTATCAATTAACTTTTTTTTCTTAAAAACGGGAGTTTCTTGCTCCAAGAAACTCATCATCTGCGCTCGCCCTAAATCATAGGCTTCTTCCATTTCATACCCAGCAGCAATTCCATCATAAAACGCTACTGCGAAGGCAACTGCTGCTTTATCTCCGACGGCTCGATTCATGCCAACGACATAATTAACGTATTGGCTAATTGCTTCTGCTTGTACTTCAGAATAACAAGCATTGAGAATTACGCACTCTACCCCTTTTTTGGCAAACAATTTAAACATACTGGCGAGGGCGTTTGTCTGCAACAGCGCCATTTTTCCGGTATCATCTTCTAGGACAATTCCATCTTCTCCCGCACCATGTCCGCAAAAGTGAACTATGTGGGGTTGATCATCTAAAATCGCTCGGTAAAAATCACGAGAACGCACTGACCATTTTTGTTCTAATTTATACTGTTCTCGCTTATTTGCCCGTCGCAATCCTTCGTCAATTTCCCGTACTTCTTCCTCCAATCGCAAGGGAGCGGTATGCTTGGGATTAGCTGCCAGAATCAAAATTGTTTTGACAGGGGTGCTGTTAGTCATGGGAGATAGGAATCCTATTCTTTTTCTTAGCTACTACCTCTGATTGTTTAAAGATATCATATTTATTTAAATTTGCCAATAAAATAAGTAATGCAAGTTGCTAATTATACAGCGGTTAGATTCTTCCTAGAAATACTTAGAGAGAGGGCTAGCGGGTTAAAGTTAGGATATCAGGGGTCAAAAAGCTATTTAACACCGACACAGATGGCGGAAATAAAGGAGTGGCTAATACTGCCAGAAAGACGGAATATTTCGGAACTAGAAAGGTATTTAATAGAGGAGTACGATGTGGTGTTTAAGTCCTAGCGGCAATTTTCTTTAGTCGTAGCAGTTGAAATCAATCATCAAACCAATGAAAAATTCCCTTCTGGCTACAGCATTTCTTGTCTTCCTACTCACCCTTCTCCCCGCCTGCTTCGGTAAAGAAAAGATCGCCTCTGCACCATCCCCAGTTGAAACAGCTGCTAACCCCCCAAATTCTTTCAAACTTGGCTTACCGATTAACTGTACGCTAGGCCAAGACTGTTTTATTATGCACTATGTCGATCGCGACCCCAGCCCAACAGAAGTCGATTTTGGCTGCGGTCGGCAAACCTACGACGGTCATAACGGCGTAGATTTTGCCATTCCAGATGAGCGCGTTATGGCAGCTGGCGTTGCCGTGAAAGCAGCAGCAGCGGGCAAAGTCCTGCGAGTGCGCGACGGAGTTAGCGATCGCAGAGTAGCCGATCAAACAGACAAAGCCAACGTTCAAGGCATTGAATGCGGTAACGGAATTGTAATTGACCACGGTAACGGCTGGCAGACTCAGTATTGCCATCTCCGCAACGGCAGTGTTGTTGTCAAACCAGATACCTCCGTTGCCGCCGGTACAGTATTGGGCATGGTGGGAGAGTCTGGCTTAGCTTCCTTTCCTCACGTTCACTTGACTGTCCGTTACCAAGATAAAGTGGTAGACCCGTTTGTTGGTGCTAATGCTGGGCCAGGTTGTAACGTTTCGCGCCAAGCCTTATGGCAACAGCCGATAAGTTATGTTCCCACAGGTACGATCCGCGCTGGCTTTGCCACTCAGCCACCGGATATGGCAGCTATTTGGTCAGGGCGCTTTTCGGAAACGGAACTACCTAAAAATAGTCCGGCGCTGATCTTCTGGGTGCAAGCTTACGGTGTACTTAAGGGCGATCGACAAGAATTTCAACTTATAGCGCCCGATGGTAAACCGTTTGCTGTACGCAAGCAAGAGCTACAATCGTCCAGTCGAGCTTGGCTGAGTTATGTTGGCAAAAGGGCATCTGCTAATCAACCGTTAACTGCGGGCGTCTGGCGGGGTGAATATCGCCTGATCCGAAATGGTAAGGTACTGATTGACGTGAAGCGAGAAGTGCAACTGCGGTGAAAGGGGCTCCAAAAGTCAAAAGTCAAAAGTCAAAAGTCAAAAGTCAAAAGTAAAGAAGTTTCACTTCAGGTTTGTAGGTTGGGTTGAGGCACGAAACTAGGGCAAATGCGTTGGGTTTCTCAACCCAACCTACAAAGAAATGGTTTAAAAGCAGGGGTTTGACTTCAGGTTTGCGATCGGGACACAGAGTAGAAGGATTCTTGGATAAAATGACTATCGCTACTTTTCTCAATCACTGGCGGCGGATTTTTGCCAGTTGCCTATTGACGGTTTTCGCCGCGCTTGGTTGTCTGTTGCTAATGGGGACGCCACCAGCTCTTGCGGGTATAAAGGACGACAACTTTGATGGCAATATTTTTGTCCTCTATGCCGGGAATGGTTCCTTGGTGCCGTCAAAGGTGACTCTGGCACAGTCCTTGAAGCGAGATAAGCCAACACTGCTGGTATTCTATGTAGACGACAGCAGGGATTGCAAGCAATACGCGACAGTGGTTTCCAGCCTGCAAGCGGTTTACGGACGGGCGGCAGATTTTATTCCCGTCGATGTGGATTCTATCCCCGCCAAATCTACCTACGAGCCAACGGAACCGGGCTATTACTACAAAGGTTTTGTGCCTCAAGTTGTCCTGTTTGACCAGTCGGGTAAGGAAGTTCTCAACGATAAGGGACAAGTGCCGTTTGAGCAGGTAGATGATGCTTTCCGCAAGGTGTTTAACCGACAGCCGCGTGAGGGATCTGGGACGTTGAAGCAGCGAGTGGTGAATGAGTTCAATACGGAACTAGCTAAGTGAGTGCAGGGGCAGACCAGTGTGTCTGCCCTATTTTTTAGGTGTGCGATCGCTAACAAACAACAAAATACACAATTATCCTAGAAGGTAATGTTCGCGTAACTGTCCCAGATGGTGTTTCTCATGACAAAAGTCCACACCACCGAGGAACTGATCGAAATTTTGGCTGACGAACGTCGAGCCTGTCTGACGGGTCAGCGCCTTAACCTGACTGTTCAGGCTTCTGGCAATCCTTTGATTGACAAGTTTATTAAAAGCGAGGGCGTGCAGAAGTTCACGGCTTATCAAGACTTTAAAGCTACTATTCACAGCTATCAGAGAGAACACCAAGTTTCTGGCATTGTCTGGCGGCAAATCGCTCTCAAAGGCAAGACTCTGCGAATCCCAGAGGTGGACGCCCAGCTGATTGCTTTACCCGGCGATATAGAGACGCTCAAAGCTGCGAAAGCTGACCTACTGGCATTCTGGGATGAAGTGACGACAGGTATGGATTTATACTTGAGTGTCAATAATGGCAAAGACTTTCGCGCGATCGGACCTACTGATGTGGGCAGGATTTCTTATAAAACAGAATGGGCTGGTTTGTGCAAGTTTGAGAAGTCCGATTTCTTGGAAATGATTTTGCAGCTGGGATGGGGAAAGCCAGAAGAAGCTGTTTACAAACGAGGATGGCCTACTTCCGGTAGCGAGTATATCCATGCGGTGAATCCCGGCAATCGTCCTATTTGTTAGTTGCGGTGTTCGGCTTAACCGCTGTATAAAAACGACGCATTTGTGACCGCAAGTATTTCCATTGGTCGATCGCGTGGAGTGCGATCGCACCCAGAAAAGTGTAAGCTAGCCAAAAATGCAAGCTTTTACTAAATTCAGCTACTTCTTTGTTCTCTGGAAATATGTCTGGCAAAGTTATACCAGTGCCGAATATAACCACATCATACCCATAGGAATTAGAACAAAAATAGCCGCTCAGAGGCACAACCACCATAAACAAATATAGACTTGTGTGAAAAGCGAAAGTTTTTAGCCATTCCCCCCTCAACTTGGGCAGACGCCGCCTATACTTGTGTTGGATGACGAGCAGCAGGACAACAATTCTAGCTAGCAGTACGCTCATCACCACTACCCCAAGGGTTTTGTGGAACTCGTATAAAGACTCCCCATAGGATACTTTTTTGGGCAAGTCAGTCATGTAAGCGCCAGTCGCAAATAGCAGTAAGAAAAAAGCAGCCATTAACCAATGCAAAAACCACAAGTTCTGGGCGACTGACTTCTTTTTCGCTTTTTTCTCTTCAATTTGAGCAACAGTCATTTTGATTGCCTCTTATAACCGCTCGTAAAAACTGAAGATTGGGAATATGGCACCGGAAATGCCTCATACAGCAACCATTTTAGCTATGGTTCATTATTCATCAAATTACCAATGAACAATGAACCATGAACAATGAACTAATCAGCAACTTTGTTGCATCTGACAAAGTAAGACCCCAAACCACTGATTTGGGTCAGTCCAAACCTGAAGCGGCACTAAACCATGTGTCCGCAGTTCTTGCTGCATGAGGTTGAGGTCGAATTTGCGGGATATTTCCGTCAAAATTGTTTCGTTTTCCTCAAACTCAACAGTTAAGTCGAGAGCGCGTAATTGCACAGTTTGCGATCGCATACTCCGCAAGTGCATCTCAATTTGGCACTGAGATTTGTTGTAAAAAGCCCAGTGTTCAAACTGCGTCGTGTCAAAATCGCCATCAAAACGCCAGTTGAGATGCTCCAGCATATTCAAATTAAAAGCAGCTGTAACACCCTGGCGATCGTTATAGGCGGCATCCAACAGATAGGGCGACTTTTGTAAATCTATTCCCAGCAAGAAATACTCGCCCAGATTGAGAGCGTCGGTGATTTGCCAGAAAAAGCGATCGCACTCCTGACGATCGAGATTACCCAGCGTACTGCCCAAAAAACAAATCATCCGCGCCGGTAAGCGAGACGGGGCCAAACCTTTCAGCGCCAGTTCGTAAGTGCTAACCAAAGCGCGAACCGCAAGCGATGGATAATCTGCCAGCAATTCTCTAGCACTGCTTTCCAGAATGCCAGCGCTCACATCAATCGGAACATAGCACAGGGGATACTCTAGTTCGTTGTAAGCATCCAGCAGAATCCGGGTTTTAGTTGAGCTACCGCTACCCAATTCCACAACTTCACACGCACCAGTTAGCCGAGCAATTTCACCAGCACACCCTTGCAAAATAGCTGTTTCCGTCCGCGTCAGATAATATTCCGGTAACTCGCAGATTTGCTCAAACAACTCCGAACCGCGATCGTCGTAGAAATAGCGCGGCGGTAGGGACTTAGGAGTTTGACTTAACCCCTTAACCACATCCCTACCGTCAACCTGTCGATCTTGTGAAAGCGCTTTAGGATTGAGTAGATGCTGTATTTGCAAGCGGTTTGCGATCGTGTATTGAGAAGCAGCCTTGCCGCTTACAGTCTGAAAAATGGACATTCAACCTCCGTTTGTTTGGCAGCAATTGCGATCGGAACAGTCCGCTAGAGCTACACCAACTAAGAATGGCTTGCTCAAATGGACTCAGCTAGTGAAACACAAAGCAGTACAGGATAAAATCACGCCTAAGCAAGAAGTTTCCAACTAATGTTTGTTTGTTCCGCATTTTCCCACTAAAAGGGTGCTTATCCCATCCGGAGGCTCAGATAAAATTTATGAGGCAGAGCCCCAGCCGATCGCATCTCTCAAAACGCAAACTAAAAGCGATTTTGAACAAGCCATTATTCTCTATTACCAGGAGAAATTCGCTGAAGGGCTAAAAACTCTCAAAACTGGCACAGCGAAATCCTGCCAAAATTTGACGCACACCAGGATGATACCAGTTGCGAAAACTACAGCGCAAAGCCCAAGGACGAGTTGCCCAACTGCCGCCTTTTAGCACCCGATGCTGCCCATCAAAATAAACTTGGGAATAACCGCGATAGGGATAATATTCAAACCCTTCGTAACCGTCGAACCAAGAAGCCGTCCACTCCCAAACATTGCCTAAAACATCCTGCAAACCGTAAGCACTTTTACCAGCTGGGTAAGCATCTACCGCAGTGGTTCGATTTTGGATTTTGCGCGAAGTGGGCGTCTTGGCGGTTCCCGTCACGATGCCCACCTTCGCAAGAGAGGATTTTGGATTTTGGATTGGGGAATCTGTTTGTTGCTTTTGTTGTATGCAGTCATGATAATTTTGGATTTTGGAATCTGTTTGTTGCTTCTGTACATAATTGTGATTACATAAATCCGCGTTTGGTTCTTCCTCACCCCAAGGATATCTGTAAAACACCCCATCTGCTGCATCCCAACTAGCTGCTTTTTCCCACTCTGCTTCTGTTGGCAATCTTTTACCCACGAATCGAGTATATGCGTCTGCTTCGTACCAGCTAACGCCGCAAACTGGATGATTATCCCACGCTGAATCTTCTAACCAATAAAGCGGCTGGATAATTGGGTTTGCTTGCAGCCACTCCCACCCAGCAAGCGACCACCATTCGGGGTTGTGGTAGCCTCCTGCTTGCATGAATTTGCGGTAATCTCCGCAAGTTACTGGGTAGCGATCGATCCAATACGTATCCAAATAAACCCGATGTGCTGGGCGTTCGTTATCTAAAGCATCGATCGAGTCATTTCCTATCACAAACTCACCCGCCGGGATTTCAATTATTTCTTGTTCTTTGTCATTTGTGTTTTCTTCTCCTCCCTTTTTAAGGGGGGGCAGGGGGGGATCGCCCTTGACTAATGACGATTGACTAATGACTAATGACCTACTTTGCAATTGCAATAGAAAGCAAATAATTTCGCTGTGTTGGCTTTCATGCTGAATCATAAACCGCCAGAGACGTTCTTGCTCATCTAAAGGCGCTACTTTCAGGTAATCGAAAACCTGTTTTCTCACAGTATCTAAGTAGCCAATAACTTCTGCTAGCGTCGGTAAATGAACCCGTTTTCCCTTGGGTAAGCCATCAGATGCAAATAAGCTGTGATATTGTTTAAACTGAGATGATTTGCCAGCACAACGCTCCAGCAGCCAGAGCGACTCGGTGTAAGCAATGTGACCTAAATGCCAACCAACAGGGCTAAATTCAGGATGAGGTTGATGGCAAAAGCTATTGTAATCAACACCTTCAAATAGCGCTAAAGTACCAGCACGGCAAAGCTGCATCCACTCTTTAATCTGCTGTCGCCGTTCGTCTGTTGTACTGGGCTGAGTTGTTTGGAAACTAAGAGATTTGGATATCAAGGTCTTCTCCCACACTAATGATGCTATTTTCAGAAAAGCCGATCCAATTGCCAGCGAATAAAGGTTCGGAAGCAATAATTACCGCATCTGGAAAAGTTGGGTCATCTCGCAACCAGTAAAGCGAGGGCGCAGATTTCCCTGTGGCAAAGCGAGAGGCAACCAACCGTCGTCCGTCTGTAACGATAATGTTGGCAGAAACATTGACTTGATGGAATTGAGCCAACTCAGACAAAGTTATTAACGAACTTTGCAATGCCTTTTCTAAAGCAATATCTGGGTTAGCTGCTAACTCGTTAATTAACAGAGCGAAGATGTGTTCTGAATCTGTAGAACCATCAATACTCTGGTAAACTTTATCGCTTAGTCTGTTACGTATCGGTCTATATAATGTCTGCCGAAAATTTTGGATGAAGCCATTGTGAGTGAATAACAAACGCCCACTACGAAAAGGCTGACAGTTACTCAAATCCACCGCCTGACCGGAAGTAGCGCTGCGGACATTGGCGAGTATACAGCCTGACTCGATATAGCGGCTGAGATTGGGCAGGTTAATATCGCTCCAGATGGGCAGCGTATTTTTGTAGGTAAAAGGGTCGGTGTCTCGCTGTGGGTGATACCAACCAATACCAAAGCCATCGGCATTGAGCAACCCAGAGGTCATCTCCCGTGGTTGGTAACTCTGCTCAATCAGGGAATGCTCTGGTTTGGACAGAATATAATCTAGTAGGATGGGTGGGCCGAGATAGCCAAGTAATCGGCACATACTGAGACGTCTGCTCCTAATTTAGAAAGATATTATTTTAGCGCATATAATAGAATTGACACTCTGTTATTTTTATGGTATTGAAAATGAAAATAACTCTGAATAAGATATGTCGCAGCGTCGCTACAGCTACAGTGCTGACGTTTCCGATAGTTTTGTTAGCTAGTGTACAGGCGCGTGCGATCGACATTCCTCAGCGCGTCACAAATGGTTTATTTCGGTCAAGTTCGGAAGACTTCTTCAGGGAGGGAAGGCGGCAGTTTGAGAGAGAAGTTCAAATTCTGCAAGACAGACGCCTTTCTTCTGAAGAACCTATTCTTAAGAGGGATGACGTGCGGATACAAGAGCAATTATCGCCTCTTGAAATGCGTAACAATTCGCCTGGAGGTGTCGATAAAAATGGATCGAATAAATCTCGAAATTATAACCAATAAATTACGATCGAGAATTTATTGGTTTCTAGCACCTGGATTCATCGGTGGGAGCAATCCAAAATCCAAAATCTAAAATCTAAAATCTAAAATCTAATGACTCTTGATCAGCAGCTACTTCCAGTAATTTCCGAACAGCCATACCCGCTTTTGTTCGCTACAATTAGCGGGGCGCATTTGTATGGATTTCCCTCACCAGACTCGGACTTTGACTTGCGCGGTTCCCACATTCTGCCAGTGTCAGAAGTAGTTGGATTAGAACCGGGGCGAGAAACTATCGAAGTTTCGGAAATTCGCGATCGACTGGAAATTGACCTGGTAAGTCACGATATCAAAAAGTTCTTTTCGCTGCTGCTTAAAAAGAATGGTTATGTTTTAGAGCAGTTGTATTCGCCTTTGGTTGTTTTCACTACTCCAGAACATGAGGAATTAAAAGTTATTGCTAAAGGTTGCATTACCCGCTACCACGTTCACCACTATTTCGGATTTGCCCAAACGCAATGGCGATTGTTTGAAAAAGACAGAAGAGTTAAACCGCTGCTTTATATCTACCGAGTGCTATTAACTGGTATTTATCTGATGCAAACAGGGATTTTAGAAGCTAACTTAGTGCATTTGAATGAAGTTTTCAAATTGCCTTACATTCCCGATTTGATTGCACGGAAGCTAGAGGGAGTAGAAAAATCTGTTTTGGAAGATGCTGATATAGCATTTCATCATGAAGAATTTGAGCGTTTGCGAGGTGAGTTGGAAGCTGCTTTTGAGAGTAGTACTTTACCGGAAGCGCCTTCTGCTAAGGCGGAGTTGAATGAGTTGCTGGTACGGTTGAGGATGGGGTCTTTTGGTTAGTGCGATCGCTTGTCATAAGGTTAGATAATCGCGCTAATATATAGCGCGATTATAACCTCATTTCCGCGTAGCTTCCAGTATGCGGGAGAAGTAAAAACGGGTACGAGTCATAGCTGACCGCTGAACTGAAAAGCCGCAAGTCTCAAGAATTTCGACAATATCAGCTTCGCGATGCAGATAAGCGCGAGTCGCTTTGCTCGGACCGGGAAAGAAACTACCAATTTTCTTGAGCAAACAAAGAGCAAAGGTGTGAGGTGCAAAGCTGAGAATTAGACGAGACTGTGCCAAAGAAGTAAGATGAGCAATCATTTCAGCTGCCTTATCTTGGGGATAATGAATCAGGACATCCAAACAAATAACCGTGTGATAGCTGCCTTTGACTGCCTCTAAATCTTGCACCGCAAAGGTAAGATTACTTAAATCACTCAAAACAGCTTCGGCTCTTTCCTTGGCTTCGCCCACCATCTTCTCAGAGATATCGCTAGCATAAATTTTAGCTCCCGCCTGTGCTAAGGGAATGCTGAGACTGCCAACACCACAACCGGCATCGCAGATTGATAGCTTTGATAGATTGCCATCAAATGTCAGCCAACTGAGTACGGTATCTACTGTTTGCTTATGTCCCTCGCGGATATCCAGCTGGACTTTATTCACCTCACCATCGCCATAGATACGCCGCCAGCGATCGAAGCCAGTAGAATTAAAGTAGTCCTGAACAATGGTTTTATCGTCGGTTGCGTTCATTAATTTTCCTGCTGTTAAGTTGTTTCCAACGCTTAAACTTACCATTAGACGTTACTTTTGAGGTAACTTTCACTCAGTATCCAACGGTTGAGCTATGACGGGCGACAGATTGACAATTCGACCAATGACCCTTGCTGAGTTAGAACTCGCCCTCGATTGGGCAGCAGCAGAGGGGTGGAATCCCGGCATTAATGATGCAGCAGCATTCTATGCTGCCGATCCTGGCGGTTTTTTGATTGGTGAAATCGACGGCGAACCCATCAGCACTATTTCGGCGGTACGCTACGACGAGACTTTTGGCTTTATCGGTTTTTATATTGTCAAACCCGATCGGCGCGGTCAAGGTTTTGGCTTGCAAACTTGGAATGAGGCTTTGAGGTTGCTAGGCGATCGCAATTTTGCCCTCGATGGTGTCCTAGCGCAAGTCGAAAACTACCGCAAATTTGGTTTTGTGCCAGCCTATCGCCATATTCGCTATCAAGGTACGGGGATAGCTGCTACAGATCCTGACAACATTGTCACGCTAAAAGATATCCCATTTGCAGATATTTTTCATTACGATCACCAACATTTTCCCGCACCTCGTCCAGCTTTCCTACAAGAATGGGTTACTTCCCCAGCGCGTGCAGGCTATGCCTATATTAATGATGGCAATTTGTGCGGCTATGGCGTAATTAGAGAATGTCGCACTGGATTGAAAATCGGGCCTCTGTTTGCTGAGGATGCCCAAATTGCTGAAAGTTTATTTCAATGCCTCAGTAAGCTGGGTGACGGTAAGCCTATATTTTTAGATACCCCCGATGCTAATCCCCAGGCTATTTCCCTGGCTGAAAGTTACGGGATGAAGCCAGTATTTGAATGCGTTCGGATGTATACTCGCGGCATACCCAATATCAATATCTCCCACATATTTGGGACAACAACTTTAGAGTTAGGTTAGGTAAATAATCTTTCCCACGTCAGTATCGGTTCGTAACTCGGTTCTGGTTGAGTCATTTGCCAGCGCAATAAGTGGTCAGCAGGTTTACCGATGATTCCTTTTATACCAATTGCTTTTCGGGGTGCAACAGTGGCAAGTGCGATCGCTTCTTCCCGATCGCAAATTCCCCACTTCACCAAATTCTGCACCCCTACCAATAACGATAAAGTTGTCCCAGAAAGCGTTCCATCTGGCAATCTCGCCGTGCCGTTTTTTACTTCAATCTCGCGAGTATCCCACGGGTAAACACCATCCGGCAGTCCCAAAGGTGCCAAAGCATCGCTAACTAAGAAAATACCTCTTTCGTAACCGCTAGCTTGCAGTAATATTTGCAACATTGTGGGAGATACGTGCTGACCATCAGCAATCAAACCGCATTTAACATCTCGATCGACTATAGCAGCACCCAATAATCCAGGTTCGCGATGATGTAAACTGGGCATAGCATTGAAAGCATGAGTCACCATTGATGCACCCAACTTAAATGCCTTTTGCGCTTGATCGGCAGTAGCTTGGGAGTGTCCTAAACTGATGATAATGCCCAAAGAACGCAAATAAGAAATTACCTCTCCAGTTAAATCTAATTCTGGTGCTAAAGTGATAACTTTCACGATATCTGCGTAAGCACCCAAAACCCTCTTCACATTATCAATAGTCAGCGGCAATAAATACTCAGATGGGTGCGCCCCGCGCTTTTCAGGATTCAAAAAAGGCCCTTCTAAGTGTACTCCCAATATTTGAGCCGTGGGTGGATTATCTGGCTGAGTTACTATAAAATCAGCTAACACTGCGAGACTTCGTTGAATGTTCTCTACCGAAGTTGTGACAAGAGTAGGCAAAAAACCATCAACGCCCCGATCCCACATAAATTTACAGATTTCCGGGAGTTTGCCGCAATTATCTGGATTTAAGTCTGGAAATGCTAAGCCCAACGCCCCATTAATCTGCAAATCGACTCCACCCAACGAAACCCAATCCCCATCTACATCTACAACTTCTTTATCTGCTGAAGGTTTGCCAGCAACATACATTGGCATAATTTTATGAATGATGCCACCAGAATCAATTGATATTTGCTGCAAAGCTCTGTATCCGGGTACTCTAGCGTTGATAATATCCATCTAGGTAGCGATTGGTGGTTTTCTTGCCTATGTCATGATTTATGATATTTAATTTATCACGATCTGGGTGCGTCTGTTAGAAACCCGGTTTCTGAGTGTTCAGTTTATTTACTAACGCAAGTTGCTAGTTATATAATTGAGGCTGTATTAGGTACGTTGTTGCGATGCCGCGCTCTTATACCAACTTGGATAAGAGCGCGGCATCGCAACAACATACCCAGAGTGCAAGTAACTAGCAACTTGAGTTACTATTAAATTTTATTCAAGCATATAATAAAATCGCAAAAAGTGGTATGGTTATATGTATTTATAAAAATATGACAACTGACAAATGACTCAACCATTAGTAGGCATTATCATGGGCAGCGATTCCGACTTGCCCACCATGCAGGGTGCGATCGCAATTTGCGAAGAATTCAGCATCGCCTGCGAAGTTGCGATCGTCTCTGCCCACCGTACCCCCGATCGCATGGTAGAATACGCCAAAAACGCCCACCACAGGGGCATAAAAGTGATAATCGCCGGTGCTGGAGGTGCAGCCCATCTGCCCGGAATGGTTGCCTCCCTGACGCCCTTGCCCGTGATCGGCGTACCAGTAGCCAGTCGCCACTTGCAGGGCTTGGATTCTCTATATTCGATCGTACAAATGCCAGCTGGAATTCCCGTCGCCACAGTTGCGATCGGTAACGCCAAAAACGCGGGGCTTTTAGCAATACAAATCCTGGCGACCCATCAGCCAGAATTACTAGAAAGAGTTCAGCAATATCGTCAAATGTTAGCCGAATCAGTACTACAAAAACAAGCCCAACTAGATGAACTCGGCTACAAGCAGTACCTGGAGAAAATGCCTTAAACGCGATCCAAAAATTTACGGGGCTTTCCGAATTACCATGCAAATCTTCTTTGCCTCATACCTATTGAGTCTATGGTTTGCCAATATTATCGCACAAATGGCGATCGCTCTCCTCCACCTCAACATTCGTCCGCAGATAATCCCGCACCCAATTGCAAGCATATTCTAGTTCATTCAGCGTCCGAATTTGTTTTAAATTCCACATAATCGCAGTACCATCATCTCCCCCGGAAACCAAGAAGTTTCCATCAGCAGTAAAAGCCAGACTGATCGCAATTCCTTGATGTCCGGGTAATGTATTCAGCAACTTTCCCTCTAAACTCCATAATTTCACCAGATTATCAACGCCACCTGTAGCAATAGTTTGACCGTCAGGACTAAAAGCGACTCGCGCTAAACCCTGACTTTGTGCCTTAATTGTTTTCAGTAATGTTCCATCTAATTTCCAGAGTTTAATAGTGTCATCCCAACTAGCAGAAACGATCGTATTTCCTTGAGGACTAAAAGCGACTCCCCAAACCCCATCCTCGTGACCTCTCAGCGTTTTCACAGCCGTACCATCAGGTTTCCAAAGTTTCACTGTACTATCTTGGCTCGCAGAGGCTAGGAGTTGACCGTCAGGACTAAAAGCTAATTTCCAGATTCTCTGATGGGAAACAGTGATGCTGTGCAATAATTTGCCATCGAAATTCCAGATTTTGATAGTGTTATCATCTCCAGCCGAAGCGATAGTTTTCCCATCGGGAGCGATCGCAATAGCAGTAATGATAGCTCCATGTCCTTTCAAAGTTCGCAACAGTCCGATCGCAGATTTATTCCGGTTCCCCAAATCCCAAAGTTGAACAGTACCGTTATTACTTCCAGTCACTATAATTTTACTGTCTGGACTGAAGCCAACAGTCCCAAAACCATATTTATTTTCTTTAAAGTTTTGCCAAAGTGTGCCATCTGCCAACCATAATTTGAGGGTATTATCAGCGCTAACGGTCGCAATCAACTTCCCATCTGGGCTAGTAGCAACTTCCCAAATCGTATCTTGATGACCGTAGAGCGGTTTTAACAAATATTTATTGCGATGCCAAAGTTTAACTGTGGTATCTTCACTGGCAGAAGCAGCGATCGAAGCATTAGAATTCATTGCAACACCTCGAATAACTGCACGATGCTGCTTTAAGTTTCTAATAAATGTTCCGTCTGTTTTCCAAATCTTTACCTGATTATCTTTACCACTTATAGCAATATATTTACCCTGACAATCAACGCCTAAAATGGCATCATTGCTTTGAAGCGTTCTGACTAAAGTACCATCTAGTTGCCACAGTTTTGCAGTGCGATCTCTACTAGCTGAAACCAGTAAATTTGCTTGCGAACAAAACGCTACACTCCAAACGGAATTCTGATGTCCTTCTAGGGTTTTCAGCAACTTGCCGTCACTATTCCACAGTTTAACTGTATTATCACCTCCTGTAGAAGCAAGTATCTGGCTGTCTGGACTAAAAGCTACATTTAAAGCCCCTTTTTTATGTCCTGTCAATGTTTTCCAGAGTGTACCGTCAAGCCGCCATAATTTCACAGTTTTATCGCCACTGGCTGAAGCAATCAGCTTACCATCAGGGCTAAAAGCAACTCCCCAGACAGAGGTTTTATGTGCCTGAATAGTTTTTACTAAAGTCCCATCAATACGCCAAAGCTTGACACTCCCATCTAAACTTCCCGCCACAATCAAGCGACTGTCAGGACTGAAAGCAATGCGAAACACTGTTGCAGTATGTTTTAATGTTTTCAGCAACGTACCATCTCGTTTCCAGAGTTTAACGGTCCGATCGCTACTCCCAGTCGCAATCAATCGATCGTCAGGACTAATATCAACAGTAGATACGCCGCTTTTATGACCGATCAAACGGTTAAATTCGTTGTTACCATAAACTGTTTGTCTCAAGGCTATTTCTACATCTTCAGTCGTTTTGCTATCTACACTACCCAAACTTTCTAATTCGCGTTTGGCTTTAATTGCTGCGATCATCGCGTCTAATTGACGATTTGAAGCAAATAATCCTTCGGAAGATGATGCTAACGCCTTGATTTGGCTAATCCTGGCTTCTCTGTATTGTCTAAAAGCGAATAATCCCAAACCTGAAGATACCAGAAAGGCGATACTGATTGCTCCTAACAATAATCTTTGTAATTTGGCTGTTTGTTGTTCTTGTAATAATCTTTGTTTTTGCTCTGCCAATTGTGCTTCAATAGCTTTAGCTCGTTCAGCTTCTAAAGTTATTTGTACTTCTTTTCTGTCAGCTTCAACAGAAGCCGCTAAAAACTGATAATCTAAATCGCTTAAACTTTTTCCTTGCGCCCAGATTTGAGCATCTTTTAAAGCTTGACCTCTCAAAAGTCGCGATTCATCGGTTTGTTGAGAAACTATCCAGGCATCAAAGGTTTGAGAATAGGGGCGCAATTGACCTAATTCTGAGGCGACCCACATTAGATTAAATACGCTGGCATAAATTTGATTTTTGACTTGTAAATAGCCTTGATGCTTGACAACTAATCCTGATAATATTAATTCTGTATGTTCTTGACTGTCATTAACAATAACTTCTCGCCCTTGTAAAATTTGCTGATAAATTCCCAGGAGTCTGCCTTTCCGTTGTTGATTATTATTAAGGCGATCGCGTATCGTCCTCAAATGTTCTGGTTCATCTTGGGATTCCCATTTATGGATGATTTTTGCTTGTACCAAAGACTCGACCCAAAACCCTTCCATCCCCGTCGGAATAGTCAACCTGTTGTTTAAGTTTTCCTGACTCGTTTTTTGCACTAAATCGCAGATTTTTTGGGTTAAAAATGGTTGCCCGCCTGTCCACTTTAAGATTTCTTTTAATATGGCTGGAGCGTTATCTGTATAAGTTGCTAATCCTTTCACCAAGGTTTGAGATTCCTCAAATTGTAACCCGTGCAGTTCGATCGCTTTGCCAATATTAAATGGGGTACGATTTTTATCGGCAATTAAATCTGAGGGCGTGGCGACTCCAAATATTGCAAAGGTGAGGCGGTTATATTCCGGATCGATCGCTCTTTGATTATAACAAAACCGAATGAAGGCGAAAAAATCATCTACCGGAAATTTTAAGCTCAAAATACTATCTATTTCATCAACAAATATAAAAATCCGTTGCTGCGAAAATTGCACTTTTAGCAGGTCGTCAATAAAATGACTTAATCGTTGAACTAGAGAAACTTCTTCTTGTTCCCTCCACCAAGTTTTTAAGTTAAATTTTTCCAATAATTTGAAGCCTCGCCATAAGTCAGCGACTAGACCTTTATACCATTGAGCCGGAGTAATATTTTCACTCCCAATTTGAGTCATGTCGAGAGTGGTGCAGCTAAATCCTTCCTGTTGCAGTTGATTCATAGCTCTGACTAGCAGAGAGGATTTGCCCATTTGTCGGGAGTTGAGGACATAACAAAATTCCCCTCTTTTTAAGGCTGAGTACAGTTCCGTATCGGCTTGGCGTACTACATAAGTAAGATCGTTATTTTTTAGGCTACCACCAACTTGATATTGATAAGGGATCATTTGATGAAAGGATTTTGGATTTGGGATTCTTCAAGCCTACAAGGTTTTGTCTTTTACTCAAAATGTAAAATTTAAAATTGAACTTAGAGTGACGCGATCGCGCCCCTGTTTTTTAGATTTGTAAAGAGCTTTGTCCGCTTCTAATAATAGCGTTTCCGCATCATTATTACAACTAGGAATTGTGCAAGCCACTCCTAAACTTAGGGTGACTACAGAATTGGGTAAACCGCAAAATTTATTAGATTCAAAAGCCAGTGCAACTCTTTTAATATAGAGTCGTACTTCTTCAGCAATATGGATTGCTTCTGTGGCATCAGTTTCATGTAAAATCATCACAAATTCTTCACCACCATACCTTGCTACAAGGTCGCCTGGACGTTTCACAACTTGACAAATAGCCTGCGCGACTTGCCGCAAACAATCATCTCCTTTTTGATGTCCATAAGTATCGTTATAGATTTTGAAATAATCGATATCGCTCAAAATTAAAGAGAGTGGAGCCGCCGAGTCAGCCATTCGTTTCCATTCTATTTGGAGGCACTTATCAAACTGGCGTCTATTGGCAACTTGAGTCAGATTATCTATATAGACTAAAGATTGTAACTTTTGATTTTCTTGTTCCAACTGTTTGAGGTAAAGCCCGTTATAATTTTCCTTTATTAAGTTTTGCTCCCTAAAATAGAGACGATATAACTCACAGGAGGGAATACAAGTATTGCCATCTAATTTTACTAACCCTAGACTATCTAACTGATAGGCCATTAAAGGCTCTATTTGAACACTGCCTGACTCTGTTATAATCTGTTCTAGTGCTGTTCCCAATTCCGGTTGTTTTTGCAGAGTCACCCAGAGATTTTGCAGATGATCTCTATAAATTCCAGTCTGCGTTGGAGCCGCTTGTAACAACTCCTGTAACGTACCTTTGTCAAGACAGAGGTGATATAGAGCCAGATGTACCAAGTAGGGATGTCCTCCCACCATTTTTGTTAATTTCTGGATTTGATTCTCACTCAACTTTAGTCCGTGCCGCTGCGCTAAATCTTGAACTTCCTCGGATATAAATTCCGGTAATTTAATCGTTAATCCTACATTAAATGGCGATTGATTAATGCTTAATGAAACATAGACTTCCGTCGAGTGAACTAAAACTAACCGAAGTGACTGCCAAAGGTTTTCTCGTCTGGCTTCTTCGTGCCAAAATCGCAAGAGGGGAAAAAAATCTTGTGCAATATCAGGGTATTCAAATAGCCGATTCACTTCATTAAATACTAATACCAATGGAGTGCGAATTTGCTCTAACAAATATCCCTCAAAATAGATGGTGCAGCTCACCTTGCTACCCATATCTTCGTCCCAGTAATCATTCAGTTTGGGAGCCAGTTTTAACTGTCGCGCTACGTTAAGACACAGCCAACGCAAGAATTTGTCTATACTCTCAAAAATTGCGCTGTCAGCCTGCTGAAAATCTATTGTGACTGTGTGGTAGCCGAAAGTAGCAGCCTGGTTAATCAGGCGCAGCATCAGGGAACTTTTTCCCATTTTTCTAGGCGCTCGAATGCGGATTAAACTGCCTGGTTTGCCCAGTTCTGCATAGGCGAGAGTTTCACTGGGAGGACGCTCAATATAAAACCTAGAATTAAGGGATATGGGGCTGCCGGGAAGGTCTATGTCTTCAACAGCCGGGATGTCGTTTTGTGGATGGAGACTACCTATCATAAGCCGCGCCTGGGAAATTTACCTTTAATGTATTCTAATCTACTACCTTAAGATAGATTGTATTCCGCAATTCCCCGCTAACCACGACACTGATAGGCACGGATGCACGGATATAGCAACCGCTTTCGTCGGTTAAGCCATAAATCTGGGGTAGGGGCGAAGCATTCGGGCATATAATTTATTGGTTAAAACCGAACATTTACTACCCGAATGCTAATGCCTCCGGCACGCACTCGCGTTCGCCCCTACTGTCAAGAGTCCCCTTGGCGGTTGCTATATAAGAATCCCTCTTCCCTCTTCCCTAGCCCTAGCCCCCAATCCCTTCTTGACTTTTGAATGAGTGACTTTTGAATGAGTGACTTTTCTAGCCCCTAGATCCCAGATTTGGGGATCGAGAAGGATAAATGTATTATACAATACAGAATTAACATCATAAGAAAATACAAAATCTTATGATTTACAGGGGCAGCAAATTGATATTCATTCCAGATTGGAGATAGAGAATTGAAACCCTAATTGAGTACTCTGTTACATCTGTGCCGTATACTCCCTTCCATTGGCTTAATTAACAGCAAGTTTGGCTAAACGGTTGGATGTGTTTCCCTCATCAAGGACAGTACAACGAATCATGTCTAAACTAACATTCAAAAAGAAGAGTTCGAGAACTAGAACTAAGCAATTGTTTTCCATCTGGCAATTCAACCTGACCCGGAACTCCAAAATTCTCAAGCAGTTAGAAATAGCGATCGAGCGGCTGTCTCCGAGTTGGCAAGCCTGCATACCGCTGGCAGCTTTGATTGTGCTGGGGTGGGGTTACGTAGCAGTCGCGCAAGATGCTCCTGCCGCTACAGGCCCGACAACAGCTGAGTTGAAGGTAGCTCTAGATACTTTATGGGTTGCGATCGCAGCTTTCCTGGTATTCTTCATGAACGCTGGCTTCTGTATGTTAGAAACTGGCTTCTGCCGCGAGAAAAACGCCGTTAATGTATTAGCCAAAAACCTAGTTGTATTTGCCCTTTCTACCGTTGCTTTCTGGGCAATTGGTTTTGGCCTGATGTTCAGCGATGGCAATGGTTTGCTCGGTACCAGCGGCGGATTTTTCCTCAGCGGAGCAGATAACAGTCCGGCGACAGGAGTTGCTTATCAAGGTATCTTTAGCTCGCTCAACTGGACTGGAGTCCCCCTTTCTGCTAAGTTTTTGTTCCAGCTGGTATTCGCAGGCACAGCAGCAACGATCGTTTCTGGAGCCGTTGCCGAAAGAATTAAGTTTATTGACTTCTTAATCTTCAGCGTCTTACTCGTAGGTATTGCCTATCCGATCACCGGAAACTGGATTTGGGGCGGTGGCTGGCTAGCAAAGATGGGTTTTTACGATTTTGCAGGTTCCACCGTAGTTCACTCGGTTGGTGGCTGGGCGGCTCTCATGGGAGCGGCATTTCTGGGGCCACGTCTCGGCAAATATCAGGATGGGCAAAGCTTTGCCATGCCGGGTCACAACATGAGTATTGCCACCTTGGGTTGCTTGATACTCTGGTTAGGCTGGTTTGGCTTCAACCCAGGCTCAACTATGGCCGCCGATCCTAATGCTATTACTCACATTGCTCTAACAACCAATATGGCTGGTGCTGTCGGTGGAATTACCGCCACTGTTACAGCTTGGCTTTACCTGGGTAAGCCAGACCTTTCCATGATTATCAACGGCATTTTGGCTGGATTGGTTGCCATTACAGCATCTTGTGCTTACGTCAGCGTTGGCGGCGCTTTCATCATTGGCTTAGTAGCTGGAGTAATAGTAGTTTTCTCCGTTACGTTCTTCGACAGGATTAAAATTGATGACCCAGTAGGTGCTACCTCAGTTCACCTCGTTTGCGGTGTGTGGGGAACCCTAGCTGTTGGTTTGTTTAGCGTTGGGCCTAATGTTTACTCCTGGTACACGACTGGGCCTGCTAAAGGGTTGTTACTGGGTGGCGGCTTGACACAGGTTATCCCTCAAGTTGTTGGCATTATTTCAGTGGGAGGTATAACCGTTCTCCTCAGTACGATCTTCTGGTTGGCGCTGAAGGCTACCCTTGGTATCCGAGTATCTCCAGAAGAAGAAATTGTAGGTTTGGATATCAGCGAACACGGGATGGAAGGCTACAGTGGATTTCTGAAGGAGGCCCGCACTGGCAATATGCCTACTGGCAGCGATCGCGGTATCTCTAAGGGGCCAGGTAATCTAACCAGTGGTTTGTAGCTTTAGCTACTCCCTTCCCGCCAGCAGCTTATCTATTTGACGAACCGCGATAGTCCCGTTAGAGTCATAATTTGCGATCGCGAATTATGACTCTAACGAAGAAGATACAAGAAGATAAGTAATTTTGTAGCGGGATGGGACTGGGGCATATATTTTTATTGATAGCTGCTCTAACTTCTGGTTTTGGCCTTTTAGCATGGCCTATGCTCCAAAACCCTTATAATGTAAGCTTTATTGAGAATTTTATCGTGATTTCTAACTTAGCCAATAGTTTCTTGCATATAGCATAGGAACACCAAAAAAGCTGTACTTTTTGATACAGAAAACGAGTACTTAAAATTCGTTCAATTGAATTCATTTATGTCAAGTCTTCGGTGTTGAGGGGAACAAACAAGTGTTGAAAAAGTTTCTAATTGCTTGCATAATTTCAGCGTGTCTGCTAATGGGGCTAATGGTGGGAAATACATTTGCCCAAGACGTATCGCCTTCGCCAAGCCCTTCACCTACGCTATCAACTCCAGAAACAGTATCACCTTCTCCAATTCTTTCGCCAGAAGTATCACCTTCTCCAATTCTTTCGCCGGAAGTATCACCTTCTCCAATTCTTTCGCCGGAAGCATCACCTTCTCCAATTCTTTCGCCGGAAGCATCACCTTCTCCAATTCTTTCGCCGGAAGCATCACCTTCTCCAATTCTTTCGCCGGATACTACTCGACCGCTAAGTCCTACAGGAGAAATATCTCCATCCCCAACAGCATCGCCAGCAGAAGTATCGCCTATACCTGTGCCTCCACCGGCTGTGTCTGGTCAAGAAGCTTCTGGAGCTACTGCTGAGCCTACGATCGATACAGGAGATACAGCCTGGTTGTTGATCTCGTCAGCACTCGTAATGTTGATGACGCCAGCACTGGCCTTTTTCTACGGGGGATTGGTGCGATCGCGCAACGTCCTCAACACCATGATGATGAGCCTGATCCTGATGGCGGTTGTCGGCGTTACCTGGACGCTGTGGGGCTACAGTCTCGCCTTTGCACCAAATTCTATCAATCCTGGAGCAGATCCGCCTTTTACTGCCAATCCCTTCATTGGTAGCTTAAACTGGGCGTTTCTCAACGGCGTTGAGTTCGACAAACCAAGTTCGATCGGCTATGCGCCAACCATTCCTCATCAACTTTTCATGCTTTACAATATGATGTTTGCGATCATCACACCTGCGTTCATATCGGGTGCGATCGTGGAGCGGATTAGTTTCAAAGCATACTTCTGGTTTGTACTGATTTGGTCTACCGTGATCTACTCCCCCTTAGCTCACTGGGTTTGGGGCAAAGGCGGCTGGCTCCTAGACCTGGGAGCATTAGACTTTGCCGGTGGTACAGTCGTACACATCAGCTCAGGCGTTTCTGCTGTAGTCGCAGCCTATGTCCTTGGCCCTCGGAAAACCTACCCCACACAACCCGCAGCACCCCATAACGTCCCCTATGTCTTACTGGGAATAGGCTTGCTCTGGTTTGGTTGGCTTGGCTTTAACGGTGGTAGTGCCGGAGGAGCGGGAGCCGTGGCAGCCGTTGCTTCTGTAGCCACAGTAGTAGCAAGCGCAGCCGCCGGTTTTACCTGGATAATTGTGGAATGGGTACTCAGAGGCAAGCCAACTGCGATCGGCATTGCCACCGGCTTCCTAGCAGGACTCGTAGGCATTACCCCAGCGGCGGGATACGTATCTCCTATTGCAGCTATTCTGATCGGTTCGATCACCTCTCTTTGCTGTTTCGTTGCTGTTAGCTTGCGGGCTAAATGGCAATTTGACGATTCGTTGGATACTTATCCCGTCCACGGCGTCGGTGGTACCGTAGGCGCTCTTCTGACAGGTGTTTTTGCCAATAAAGCTGTTAACTCCGGAGGAGCCGATGGCTTGCTTGCAGGCCACCCAGAGTTGTTGTGGAAGCAATTCGTGGGTGTTGCGGCAACCTACGTTTTTGCATCTGTTGGCACGTTGCTCATCCTCAAAGCTTTGGGCGCGGTGATGGCTTTGCGCGTAAAGCCGATCGCCGAAGAGCAAGGACTCGATATCAACGAACACGGCGAAGAAGCTTACGGCGAAGAGTTTGCCTCTGGCCTCAGTTTTACTAGGGAGTAGTCAGTTATCATGATTGTTCGTTGTTCGTTGTTTATAAGCTATTACGCATCTAAATCGAATGCAAGGACGGGCAGGATGCCCATCCCACAAGAAACGCAGAAAAACTAACTGTGAAATTAGATGCGTAGCAGCTTACCCAATCAAAAATAAACAATGAACTAAGTAGGTAGGGATGAAAAAACGAAGGTGGATTTGTAGGGGCGGGTTTAGCCAAAGTGCTTGATCTAAAAAAGTTTAACTCCAGTCAAAACCCGCCCTACCCATCTGCGTTTATCAATACCGTCCTACTTATCAGCAATGACCGATCGCGATCGACAATCTAAAAATTCTGCCAGTAACTTTGCCGTATGTGATAGTGGTACTTTACGATTAGATTCAAAATGAGTTAAATCCGATCGAGTGCCCCATCGCTGGAAAACCTGGCCTACCTGGGCGTTTTTATCCCTGGCTGCTAATGGGTTACTAACACTGCTACTTGTCTGGCTGCTGCGGGATTATTGGTTACCCATCGATTCGCAGCTGAATGCTTCCACGACACGAGAGAGCCTGATGCGCGAAATACCCGCATCGGCTTCTCCTTTGGGGCCACGCCACCAGCTGAGTTATCAAAAGTGGGTAGCCATTCTAGAGCAGGAAGCAAAGGTAGTAGCCGAAAACCCGCCCCAGCATTTAAATGTCTTGGCTGGGGATTCTTTGAGTTTATGGTTTCCGCCAGATTTATTACCCTCAGACACTAGCTGGCTGAATCAGGGGATTTCTGGGGAAGTTACGGCTGGATTACTGCGAAGATTGGATTTGTTTGACCGCAGCCAGCCTGACACCATTTTTGTGATGATTGGCATCAATGACTTGATTCGCCGGGTCACAGACGAGGATCTTTTATGGAACTATCGGCTGATTGTACGCCGTCTGCGGCGGGTTCATCCCCAATCTCAGATTGTCCTACAGTCGATTTTGCCCCACGGCGGCGAACAGTCAACCTGGGAAGGACGCGATCGCTTGCTTGCTATCCCCAACGATCGCATTCGATCGCTTAACCTACAGCTGGAGACGATCGCTCAAGAAGAACGAGTAAAATACTTTCATTTGTACCCCCTCTTTACCGACGACCAAGGCAATCTTCGTCCCGAACTGACTACAGACGGACTCCACCTCAACCGCCAAGGCTATTTAGTTTGGCGTTCCGCATTGCTAATGTATCGCCAGATCGAACTTAACCCAGTTGCTCTTGAGCGGGGGAGTGGGGAAGCAGCGGAGAGAATGACCAATGACTAATGACTAATGATTAATGACCAATGACTAATGACTAATGACATCACATCAAAAACACGAATGGACACAAAAGCCTTCAAACGATCGC
>Ga0163147_10002081_pt1 | contig 29181 bp, 25 predicted proteins | sample OliLakLV19MP6G1_FD_148597 | JGI IMG/M metagenome (GOLD analysis project Ga0163147, IMG submission 148597) | Freshwater microbial mat bacterial communities from Lake Vanda, McMurdo Dry Valleys, Antarctica- Oligotrophic Lake LV.19.MP6.G1 | ecosystem: Environmental > Aquatic > Freshwater > Lake >...
AGAATCGTGGTATGACCTAATCATGGCGAGTCTCACCCCGAAACAAATCGGCGGCCACACCTATTACTACGCCCGCTTTTGCCAGCGCGTCGAGGGCAAGCCCAAGATCGTCCGCACCGTCTACCTCGGCAAAATCGACGATCTCGTGGCCGCCGCAGAGGGGCTCAAACATCCGCCCCAGCCGCTGGAAACCGAAGTGGCCGCCTTCGGCGATATCGCCGCGCTGTTCGATATCGCGCAGCGCCTCGACCTGGTCCGGTTGCTGGATTCCGTTCTCCCGCCCAAGCGTCATCAGGGTCTCTCCGTCGGGCAGTACCTGCTGCTGGCCGCCATCAACCGCGCGGTTTCTCCCGCCAGCAAGCTCCCATTCGCCGGCTGGTATCGGGAAACGGCTTTGAAGCGCCTGCTGCCCACCGATCCGGCTGCGCTGTCGGCACAGAATTTCTGGAACCATATGAACCGGATCAGCGCCAGTCACGTCCTGGAATGCGAAAAACAGATCACCCAGCGCCTCATCCGGGACTTCCAACTCGATCTCCGCGCCCTGGTCTATGACGGCACTAATTTCTTCACCTACATGAATACCCGCACCCCTGCCCAACTCCCGCAGCGCGGACACAATAAGCAAAAGCGCGGCGATCTGCGCCAGGTCAGCTTGGGCCTGCTGGTCAGCGCCGAGTTCCATATTCCGTTGTTTCATAAGGTCTACGCCGGCAATATCAACGACAGCACCGAGTTCCGCTCCATCACCGATGAGCTCTCCACCCATTACCGCCAACTCGCCGAATCCTGCGATCACATTACCCTGGTTTTCGACAAGGGCAACAACAGTGAAGAGGCCTTTGAGTCCTTGCAAAACACGCCGTTTCATTTCGTCGGCTCACTGGTTCCTTCGCAACATTCCGAGTTGCTGACCATTTCCCGCGCACAATTCCGGAAGCTGGCCCAGCCTGGCCTGGATGACGTGGAAGCCTATCGCACCCAAAAGAAAGTCTTCGGTCAACCGCGCACCATCGTGGTGACCTTTAATCAAAATCTCTACGACGGACAACTGCAAGGGTTAACCGCTCATCTGGACAAGGCGGGCGGGAAATTGCGCGCCCTGCAATCGCATCTGGAGCGCCGCCGGGAAGGGAAGGTGAAGGGAGGCAAAGCCCCTACCCTGGAATCCGTGAAAAAACAGATCCATACAATCTCCTCCGCTCAGTTTGTGGAAAAGATATTGAAAGCCGAAGTGCAACCAGTCCACAAAGGCCTGGAACTGACTTTCCGCACCGATCAGGAGGCCCTGGACCTGCTCTGCCGCCGCCAGTTCGGCAAAACCATTCTGTTCACCGACAACGACGGCTGGACCGACGAACAGATTGTATCGGCCTACCGCTCCCAGTACCACATTGAGGACGCCTTCAAACAGATGAAGAACCCGCACTTCCTGGGATGGAGCCCGATGTTCCACTGGACCGACTCGAAAATTCAGGTCCATGCCTTCTACTGCGTGCTGGCCCTGCTGCTCACTTCCCTGCTGCAACGGGAACTGGCGCGAAAAGGCGAGTCGTTCAGTATCAACCGCCTACTGGAAGAATTAGGCGGCATCCGGGAAACCCTGATTGTCTACCCTCGCCGTCAAGGCCAACGGAAGGCTCCCACCGCCACCTGTCTCACCCGAATGAACGCACTCCAGGAACGCCTATTCTCGCTCCTCGACCTGCAGCGTTTCTCCCCAGCCGCCCATTAGGTCATACCAGCCGCTCCCTGTAAGTCATTCTATTGACTAGGCTTAGCCAAAACTTTGCGGATAACTTGTAAAGTCCCGCTAGATGGCGGGCCATCAATTTCTGGCAGGTGCCGGGATAAACCGTGCTGCGGACAGCGATAATCAATGGCCGCTCGCGGGATGGGAGTGTAAGAGCTATCTGAGCGAAAACGCGGTCCAGTTGCTCGGTGCTGAGGTTGCCATAGCGGTTAGACGGCGTCCCCACGCAGACCAGTACAATATCCGAATTGGCGACACTGCCCGCCAGGTCCAGCGACGCTGTCAACCGGCCCGCGCCGACGGCCATCGCGATGACTGCGTCCAGATGCGGCTCGTAAAAAGGAGCCTTCTTTTCCAGGATGCTGTTGACTTTGTGAGCGTCCGTATCGACGCCGATAACGTCGTGCCCCAGCGCGGCCAAACAGGCGCTGGAGACGCAGCCAACATAACCAAGCCCCATGACGGCGACCCGTGCGGGATTCAAATCAACCGGCCAATCGGCCAAAAACGAAGTCTGCGGAGCGAGCACAATTCAGTTATGCCATAAGCGGGCTGCCCGTCTGCGTCCAGGCGCTCAGTAACTGTTTCTTTATCAGCCATTTGGCGCTCCCGGAAAGGGAACCGGGCAGGCCCGCCGGGAGTGACCCCGCCCGCGGCCGGGCGGGGAGGTTTTGATGAGTGCCGGGCGCCAGCCATTTGGGCTGTCCCCGCAGGCCGCCGGATTCACGGGGAGTACGTGACCCACAACCAGGTAGTCAAAGAGCATCCGGATGGCGGCCAAGTGCTGTTTCACGCCCGGAACCGGCAGGCCCGCCTGCAATTCCTTGATACGGGCCGCGATCCGGTGTTCGCTCCGTTACGCGGGGAGCCTCGATTTGCCAGCCTCCTGGCGCGGATGGGTCGATGTGAGGCGATCCGGATAATCTGAACGCGCTGCGGGGAAGGTTGCCTGACTCTTTCTCCGCTACCCTGCGGGAACCGATCGCCGCCCGGAAGTCGCGCGCTCTATGGTGTGTGATTTCAGCCGTCGTGTTGCAGTGCGGACTGTTGGTGTATTTACCCACGCAGCAGCGGAGCGTTTACTGGACAATTGCCGCCGTCGTGCTGAGTCTTTTCATCAGAGGCTGGGCCGTTTTCGCACCCGCCGAACGGCTGCGCGGCAGCCCCCCGCCGCTCTTATTCGCCGTCTTTCTGGCGTGCCTGACGTCTCTGCCTTCACGGTTGAAAACGCTGATCGAATTGCTGGGCGGTGCGCCGCCCGAATGGTTGTCGCAGGCGCTGTTCGTCTTGGTTCTGTTGGCGATTGGCGCGGCCGCATGGCGTGGGGGCCGCCGCGCGAAGACCGTTCTGCTGCTGCTGTTGGCCGCCATTTTTGTCTACCGCGCGCGGCACGCGGTGCGGAGCGTGGACGAAAAGGAGGTTGACGTCGTCTACTTCCATCACGAAGGATACAAGCGGTTTCTGCATGGCGCGAGCCCCTATGCCGGGCCAATGCCAATCTACGTGGATCCGGAGACGGCCCGGAAAATCTACCCTGTTGAGATGTTGCGCGGCAACTCTATAGAAGCCGACTACACGTATCCGCCGGTATCGTTTCTGCTGGGATTTCCATCGTTCTTAATCACCGGGGATTTCCGCTACACCGGCGTAGCCGCCCTGCTGCTGACAGCCTTTCTGATCACCCGGTTTTCACACGGTGAGGATGGCTGGCTGCTGGCCGCGATTCCGCTTACGAATCCGTATAGCGTGGTGGTTGTGTCCTTCGGGTGGATCGAGACGGGGACGGTTCTGCTGCTGTGTTTGTTCTTGCTCGGCTGGCGCCGTTGGCCGGCCCGGTCGGCCTGGCTGTTTGGCCTGTTCATCGCCAGTAAACAGACGATGATTGTCTGGATCCCCTGGGTTTATTGTTGCTGGCCGACCGGTTTGCGGGGCGGCGGGATCGCCTGTGGTGGCTGGGGAAGTGCGCATTGGCGGGCGTGGTTCCGCTGGTGGCGTTCTCGCTGTTGGGATCCCCGGGGGGGGGGATCTATGAAAGCATGATCCGGTACGTCGCAATCTATCCTATCCGGGCCGATTCGATTTCCATCGGCACGGTGTTGGCGCAATCCGTTCCCGGCGCGCGGTGGCTGGGTCCATTTCTCGGCGCCGGCCTGTTGAGCGTGATTCTGGGCCTGGCCATTCGGAGAGGGCTGCACCGCGTGTTGAGCATGTGGGTTATCGCCTACGCGCTGGCCTGGACCGCGTTCCTGGTTGTGAACAAACAGGCGCTCCCGAATTATTACTACTTTTCGGCGCTGGTATGGTTTATCGGCGCGGCCCTGTTGGGAGGGTTCGAACCCGGATCCGGCGAAGGGGTGGAAACCGCGGGCGCTAAGCGATAAAATTCGCAAGATGCCGGCGTCAGCGCGCCATTCCCGCGGCGATGCACGCAGCATGATTTATGACGTACATATTTTGGTGTACGCTTGGCTCATGCGTGCTACGGAACTCCGAAAAAACCTGTTTCAGACTTTGGAGAAAGCGTCCAAGGGCGCTTCCGTGATTATCGAGTATAAGGGTATTTCGTTGCGGCTGGAAGTTGTGGGAGGCAAGTCCAAACTCGCAGGTGCCGTTAGGCGGAAGGCAATAGCCGGCGATCCCGATTTGCTGGCCGGTCCGGATTCGGATCTGCGGGAAGGGCTAGCCGCGAAATGGGCTGTGGAGGACGCACAGCTTTGAGTGTCGTGTACCTCGACACGCACGTTGCGGTTTGGCTGCACGACGGATTGGCGGAAAAGCTGACGTTGGAAAAAGATGCAATTGAAGCGAGTACCTTGTCGATCTCGCCGAGGGTCTATCTGGAGTTCGCGTATTTGTAGCGGCGCGGGCGGTTCCGCATGCCCGCCGCCACTATCTACGCGAACCTGAGCGCCGATTTTGGAGTGATCTTCCGCGGGCAATCTTTCACGGCTATTGCGGCGGCCGCAACTGAGGTGGAGTGGACAAGCGATCCGTTTGACCGCATCATTGTCGCGCAGTCGCAATGTAATGCGGACTCGCGGCTGGTGACGGCGGATAAGACGATCCGGAGCCAGTACGAGCGGGCGCTTTGGTTAAGAGTGCGGCGTGCGGGCATGCCGGTTTAGCGCCCGTGACCCGGCATCGCTATTCATTCAGCCGTAGTCCTATCGGCGACTAACCGCCTAGTACTATCAGGCTCATTTTTATGACATTTGGTTATGTAACGCAGCTTCGGATTCGCCTACTATATAATTCAGGGCCCTCGTCAGTAGTAGCGGCGGCGCCGTTCAGACAATTGCCGGTTATCCGGAGGGGCGTTTACGATTATGCTTGGTTCAACTACGAGGGGTTTCCTCTTTCTAGCCGCGGCGATTTGCGGGCCATTGGCGTCAGCCCAGGTGGCCGCGTCATCGCCGAACCCTTCCAAAGAACCACCTCGCCCCACGTTACGGTCGCTTCCTCCAGGTGCGGTCTCGCCCGGCGATAGCTTCGTTGTCGCCGCTTATGGCGAGTCGTTCCTCTTTAATTTGAAAGCGGAGGTGGAACGCCTTCCCTTTCTCAAAGAGGTCTACCGCCCCTTCGGCTTCTCGGCGGATTCCCGCTATTTTCTCTATTTGAAAGCCTATGGCCGGACGCCGACGTTCTCGCTCTATATGTACGATTTGACCGAAGGGACGGAAAAGCGGGTAACGGAGAAACGGGTTTATAACGCCTCATGGTCGCCCACGTCATTGGATATCGCCATCGTCACGTTGGACGCGGCGGACCGCTATGGCATTTCTGTGGTCAACGGGCTATCGGGGAATATGCGTAAGGCGGGTGAAGGCTTGCTCGATCCGGAATATATGGAGTGGTCGCCGGATGGCAAGCGCGTCTTATTTTCGAAACTGACTCCTGTAACGGAGAACTATTTTCATGACGGCGATTTCGACCGGAGTCTCCACGAATACGACTTAGGTCTGGATACAACCGCCGAAATTGAAAAAGGCGTGCTGGCGCGGCACAGCGCCGGTGGCGAACGCCGCTATATCGAAGTGGAAGCCGGCTCATCCGCCCGATTAAAGGGCCGGCCGGTGAATGCGGCGATGGGCGGAGAGACGCTTTATATTGAGTCGGCCGAGGGCCGGGGAGTGGTCAAGCGATGGGACGGGGAGAAGGGCGAATACGAAACCGTTGGCGAAGGCCGGATCTATGCTTCGTTCGCCGATGGCGTCGTCATCCGGGACCTTACACCTGGCGGCGTTGTGTTCCGGCTGGCCGCCAAGCAGTCGAAGGGAGATCTCTATACGTTCACAAGCTCCTGGAAGCTGCCTTTTGAAGGCACGGGTGAGATGCAGCAAGGCGGCGCATTGTTTTCGGGAGGAGCTTGTGACGGACGGGCCTGCAATATAGTCAGCCATGGCGCGGCGTTGGGCTATGCTCTCGATTGGCAACAGCGGCCGAATCAGAGCATGGGTCCGGCCAGAATCCTCGCTCCAGAGGAAGGTACGGTGGCCGCGGTGGTGACGAATATCACTTGCAACAGCGGCAATACATCGTGCCAAATCGGGTGGGATAACTACTCATCGCCCTGTGTGAACAACGGCGGCGCAGGAAATTACGTCGCCCTGGCGCATCCGGACGGCTCGTTTACGTTCTATGCGCACATGAGATCAGCTACGTCGCCGCTGACGGTAGGCCAATTCGTGGGACAAGGAGCCTACCTCGGCGATCAGGGCCACTCGGGATCCACCGGGAATAATTTCGGAAATTATCAAGGGTGCGGCGATCACATTCACTTTCAGCGCCAAGTGGGCGTTGCGGTGTGGGCCCAATCCATTCCCACCGACTTTATGGAACTGCCCTGCTCGCTGAGTTGCCGTACCATCTATACTTCGCAAAATGCCGATACGTCGGTTCCGGCGAGCGTTTCGGCGCTCACGGTAAAGCTGACGCCGGAGTCGATATCGCCTGGTGCGACATCTCCCGCCAACCGGGTGATACTGCCTGTGGCGGCAATCGCGCCGGGAACCACAATCACGCTCTCGTCATCGAACCCGAGCGTGACGGTGCCTGCATCGGTGACTGTACCCACGGGGGCGACGCACGCGGTCTTCCCTATCACTGTGAGCGCCGCGGCCGCGCCGGGGGGTGTCACAATTACCGCACAGACGGGAAGTCAGGTCGCGACAGCGATATTGAGCGTAAGAACAATAAGTATTTTCTCGTTCAGTTTGTCGACCGCCTCGGTAGTCGGAGGCAACCCCACGTATAACAATCAGGTAGTGCTGACGGATGTCGTGGCCGCCGGGGGCACCATTGCGCTTACCAGTACCGACCCCGCCGCCACGCCAGGATCGGGGACGCTGGCGATTCCCGCGGGCGGCAGCCATGGGTCATTTACAATCGCCACCACGCCTGTAGCGGCGACGGCGTATGCATACATCAACGCGAATTACGGCGCCTCGAATAGAGGAGCCGTACTAACGGTAAATCCGTCGGCGCTCAGTTCTGTAACGGCGCTGCCGGCTTCCGTTTTAGGAGGGGCGGCGGCTACTGGCACTGTTGTAATGAACGGGACGGTTCCGGTAAATCCCATTCAGGTTACGCTGACCAGTTCGCATGCGGCAGCCACGGTTGCCCCCACCGTTACCGTGAACCCCGGCAGCACGCAGGCAACGTTCCCGATTACCACCAGCGCCGTACTCACGCCGACTCCGGTGACTATTACCGCCGCATATAACGGCATCGCGAGGACCGTCAATCTGACCATTAACCCCGTCCAGTTGTCATCGCTCACGCTGGGGGCATCCTCTGCCGTTGGAGGAGCCACAGTGACGGGAAATAAAACGATATTAACCGGCCAAGCGGGACCGGGGGACATAACCGTTCAGTTGGTTAGCTCCAATCCGGCGGTGGCGCCGGTACCGGCCACCGTGACCGTTCCCGCCGGGGCCACTCAATCTCCTGTATTTTCGATAGCCACAACCGCGGTGAGCGCAGTCACCGCGGTGACCATCACGGCTACCTACAGCGGCGTCGCCAAAACCGTCAATCTGACGGTGAATCCAGTGGCGCCGCTTTCGGTCTCGCTGTCATCGGCCACGCCCGTGGGCGGCGCTATCGTGGCCGGGAACCGGGTGAACCTCAACGTCGCGGCGGGACCGGGCGGCGCCGATGTTACGCTTGCCAGTTCAGACGCCGCGGCTTCCGTCCCGGCAACCGTGACGGTTGCGCCGGGCAGCACGCAGTCGGCCGCTTTCTCCATCACCACGAGCGCGGTGGCAACGGCCACGGCGGTAACGATCACCGCGACGTATAACGGTATCGGGCAAACCGCCAATCTGACGGTGAACCCGTTGACGCCGCTATCGGTCTCGCTGTCGTCGGCCACAGCCGGGGGCGGCGCTGTCGTGGCCGGAAACCGGGTGAACCTTAATGGTGCGGCCGGACCGGGCGGCGCCGATATTACGCTCGCCAGTTCGGATCCCGCGGTGGCTTCCGTCCCGGCAACGGTGACCGTCGTGGCGGGCAGCACACAGTCGCCCGTGTTCTCCATCACCACAAGCGCGGTCGCGCAGAACACGGTGGTAACAATCACCGCGACGTATAACGGTGTTAGTAGAACGGCGAATCTGACCCTCACTTCGACGGGTCTATCGTCGTTGACCCTGGGTGGAACCACCGTGGTTGGGGGAGCGGCGCTCAATGGCAGCTACGCGGTACTCAACGGGCCGGCGGGCGCCGGGGGAGTAACGGTGGCGCTGACAAGCTCAGACCCCGCCGTGGCCGCAGCCCCGGCAAGCGTTTATATAGCCGCCGGAGCCAGTCAATCCGGGACTTTCGCAATTACGACCGCGGCGGTAACGGCGGCGGCGGCGATTACCATCACCGCAACGTATAACGGCGTCAGTAAAACAGCGGTTCTGTCCGTCGTTCCGGTGGTTTTGACGTCGATAACTTTGGGGGCCAGTTCGGTCGTAGGGGGAGTCGCTATTCAGGGCACCAAACTTAATCTGAACGCCCCGGCGGGGCCGGGAGGCGTGGTCGTTTCCCTGTCCACTTCCGACCCGTCCCGGGCTACTGTTGCGTCCACAGTTACGATAACGGCGGGAGCTACGCAGTCGGCCGCGTTCCCCATCGCGACTTACTATGTGCCGTCCGCGGCGGCGGTGAATCTGATCGCGACTCTTGACGGGGTTACTAAGACGTCGACGATCTCGCTGAATCCTCCCGTCCTATTATCGGTAGCGCTTTCACCGGTGAGCGTCGTGGGTCCGGCGAGTGCGGCGAATAACAAGATCAATTTGAATGGCCCGGCGGGCCCCGCGGGAGCGGTGGTGCAATTGGCCAGCTCCGATCCCACGGTAGCGGCGGTCCCATCGAGCGTCACGGTCGCGGCAGGAAGCGCGGCGTCGCCATCGTTCGTAATCACGACAACGGTAGTCTCCTCCCCGACGCCGGTGACGATCACCGCAACCTCTAACGGAGTTACCAGAACAGCGGTCCTGACCGTCATGCCGGTGGCTTTGGCGTCGGTAACGGCGGGGGCCGGTTCAGTAATCGGCGGGCTTACTATTCAGGGTTCCAAAGTGACTCTAAGCGCTCCGGCCGGGCCGGGCGGCATTGTGGTTTCCCTGTCGGCTTCCGACCCGTCGCTGGCCGCCGTAGCCGCCACGGTCACCGTACCGGCGGGAGCCACCCAGTCGCCCACGTTCCCGATCGTGACTTCCTATGTGCCATCCGCGACGACCGTGACTCTTATCGCGACCTATAATGGGGTTACGAAGACGGCGGCGATCGCGCTGAATCCCCCCGTTCTGGCGTCGCTGGCGCTTTCCCCGGCCAGCGTCGTGGGTCCGGCGAGTTCGACGAATAACACCGTCAATCTCAGCGGACCGGCCGGCCCCGCGGGCGCAACGGTGGCGCTGACGAGTTCAGACCCCGCTATAGCCGCAGTCCCCGTAAGCGTGGCGATAGTTGCCGGAGCCAGTAAATCCGGGAGCTTCGCGATCACGACAACGGTCGTGTCGGCCCCGGTAACGGTTACGATCACCGCGACGTACAACGGCGTCGTCAGAACTACGAATCTGACTGTCGGACCGGTGGCGCTGGCGTCGGTGACTTTGCCGGGAAACAGAGTGCCCGGGGGCGTCATTATTCAGGGCACCAAATTCAATCTGAACGCTCCGGCAGGGCCGGGAGGCGTGGTGGTTTCCCTGTCGACTTCCGACTCCTCACTAGCCACCATAGCGGCTACCGTTACCATTCCGGCGGGCGCGATTCAGTCCGCGGCGGTCCCTATCGCGACTTCCTATGTGCCGTCCTGGACCACCGTGAATCTGATCGCCTCCTATGGCGGGGTTACCAAAACGCCGGTGATCACGCTGAATCCTCCCGACTTGTGGTCGGTAGCGCTTTCGCCTGCGAGCGTGGTGGGCCCGGCGAGCGCTACGAACAATAAGATCAATCTCAACGCGCCGGCTGGACCCGGGGGAGCGGTGGTGCAGTTGGTCAGCTCTAACCCCGCGGTAGCGGCCGTCCCATCGAGCGTCACAGTAGGGGCCGGGAGTACGGCGTCGCCATCGTTCCCAATCACGACAACAATAGTCGCTGCCCCCACGCCAGTGACGATCACCGCAACCTATAACGGAGTCACAAAAACGGCGATCCTGACCGTGAATCCCTAGCCTCCGCCCAAGACCGGCGCTTATTGCCGCTCTCTCGGCAATTCGCCGGTTTGCGGCCGGGAGGGACGGGGCGGAGGGCCGGCGCCAGCGAGAATAGCGTTCTCGACCCTCTGCACCAACCCTGCGCCAGATCCGATTATCTGGGGTATGGCTTTGCCGGCTAAGTCCCGAAACCGGGATGCGCTTCCGGGCAAGATTCGTGTCCTTTCGACCGAAAGAACGGGGCCAGTATCAGGTGATTCCTCGGTTTTCCGGACTTCTGTTTTACAGTAATCCAAGCAGCTTCTGCACAAGTTCGTAGGCACGCCGGGCGTGTAAGGCTTCTTCCTCGGTGTTTGGCGCGTCGTGAAAAATCACAAGCTGACGCGGCCCTAAGTGGTCCACCGTCTCGAACTTCTCCTGTAGGATTCGGACGGCTTGGTCTACCAGAGAATGCTCCCGGCGTTCGCGCCAATCTTTGCCAAGAGCGTCGATTCCCCCAGATAGGCGTCGAGACAGTAGCAGAGGTCATATACGTCTTTAGGCTTGTGGCGTCCAGCTATGGCGGTCGGCAGAACGGAGTTTTGCCCCGCTGGATGACGTATTTCGGGCCACGAGCAGAGGCGGCCGGATTCATGGGGAGTACTGGCCAACGACGAGGTAATCGAAAAGCATCCGGATGGCGGCCAAATGCTGCTTGACGCTTGGAACGGATAGGCTCGCCTGTAGCCTTCGCTTATAGATTATATATGTGGCGATCAGAATCGACTGGACAAGCAGGTGCGGATTCCGCACCACGCACTTAGGAGTGTGTCGGGGATAGATGCCGCCGGGCCCGGCAGATAAAAACATTTCAGTGGCGAAAGGTTTTGGCCGTTCTCTTCTCCGGTCGTAGGATATGGCTAGTCCTCGTACGCAAAGCATTTCCCCGATTACAGCACCCGGCGCCTTCCCGGCACTTAGCGCTATTGGGACTGGGGATGCTGGTGGTCGTCGTTATCATGGGGTCCTTCACTAAGGGGCTCGACTTGCCGGGCCGAATCGCTCCCGCAAACGCGGTTTCCGGACACCCAAATGTAGTCCTTATAGTCATGGACAGTTCACGCCGGACATCTCTCCCTTTATGGATACAAGCACAACACGCCGCCGAACCTGAAAGCTCTGGCCGCTGAGGCGACTGTTTATGAACACGCCACCGCTGTGTCGGATCACACATTGCCCACCCACGCTTCAATGTTTACCGGCCTGTATCCAAGTTGGCACGGTGCCCATCGCACGTCTGCACACGGCATAATAGGGCGCCCTCTCTCCAACGACGCCCTGACTATGGCCGAACTTCTCCGCGAGAAGGGTTACTCGACAATGGCGACGGTAGCCAATAGCTACTACGTCCGACCCAATTTCGGCCTGGATCAGGGATTTGCGGTGTTCGACTACCGCAAGCCTGTCCTGGCGATCACCTATAGAGGGAAGCGATATCTTCTCAGAAACACATTTTGTCGTGTATTGGGCCGATATATGTCGACCGTAGATTGGTATTCGGAAACCCGGAACTCCTACGAGATCAATGGTGCCGCTCTTGCGCTGCTCGAAAGGGCGCGCAATGAGCGGACTTCGTTCTTTCTGTTTACCAATTATATGGATGCTCATGATCCGTATAGCCCATCCTCGCCTTACGACACGATGTTCAACGGCAGGAATCCACGATTTAGCTATCCCGGTTACATGACAAAAGCTCGCGACGTCTTCCGGCTGGAAAAAACATTACCCGAAGATGTTCGCCGACACCTCGTGTCTCAGTATGACGGTGGTATTGCGCAGGCCGGCCACGCAATTGGCGAAGTGGTCGCTAAGCTTCGGCAGATGGGAGTGTACGACAACACGCTGCTTATCACACAGCGGATCACGGGGAAGCTTTCGGCGAAAAACTCATACTATGTCATGGGGACGGTGAGCTGTACGATGAGCTGATCCACATCCCACTTCTGATCAAGTTTCCGCGGACAGTAGACGCTCAGTTGGTGAAGACACCTGTCAGCCAAGTGGACCTGTTGCCCACTGTGCTCGCGGTGTTAGGCCACAAAGCGCCGAAGCACGCGCAAGGGTGGAGCCTCTATCAAATGTCTCCGAACTCCCCGCCGATCTTCGCCGAGGGGTTCTCCGAGAAGGACTTCAGCGTGGTTAAGGCGATCATTGCGGGAGATCGAAAGTTGATTCTGCATCAACCAGAGATCATTGAGGTGTTTGACATAAACAGCGACCGGCATGAAAACAGAAACCTTTACAATCCGGCAAACGACGACATGTCGGCCCTTCGTGCGACTCTGGAAAAGTGGCATAAGTCTAAGCCACGGTTGCCGGAGTTGGCTCCCGCCAAAGTGACCAAAGAAGAGTTGGAACGGCTAAAGTCGATCGGCTACGTTCAGTAGGCCTTTGGAGGGCTGGAAGAAGTTCCGCTAGGATGACCGCGCCGAGTGGAACGGAGCGCGAGTTTACCCCGGACCGCGTCACAGTGGCGCCCCCGCCAAAACACGCTGCTCTCCCCCTATGGGACGAGGCTCCAAAGCAGACCGGAGCGATCAAGGCGGCGCCAATCGGCGCCGCAAAGACTGTGGGGATGGAAATGGAAGCGGCGAGTCCAGTAGCTGGCGCGCAAGCCTAAACCGGGCGATCCTTTATATGCCACCGCCACGCGGTACCAACGATACACTCCAACGTGGAATATCGCGGAGTCCAAGCCAGAATCCTGTGAGCCTTCGCGGCATCCGCGATCAGGACAGAGGCATCTCCTTCCCGGCGTGGCCCAAGCTGGAGCGGCACGGAACGCCCGGATACCCGCTCCACCATTCGCACCACTTCCAGCGCCGAACTTCCGGCGCCGCTCCCGAGGTTGATCCGATCGCTCGGGCTGCCGGTTAGAAGTTTTTTAAGCGCCAGCACATGAGCGGCGGCAAGGTCCGATACATGCACATAGTCGCGGATTGCCGTTCCATCCGGTGTCGGATAATCGGAACCGAAGATCTGGAGTGGAGTTCCCCCCAACGCCGCATAAATTGCCAGCGGAATAAGGTGCGTTTCCGGATCGTGGAGTTCGCCAAGCTCTCCTTCCGGATCGGCTCCGGAAGCGTTGAAGTATCGCAGACAGACAGAACGGAAGGCGTACGCCGAGTCGTACCAGCGAAGAACCTTTTCCAGAAACAACTTTGTTTCAGCGTATGGACTCAACGGATCCATCGGACAATTTTCGTTGTTGGGCGATTGGGAACTTCCGCCATAAATCGAGCAACTTGACGAAAATACGAGCTTCCGGACGCCCGTGTCCAGGAGCGCCTCAAGGAATCCAAGCGATCCGGAAACATTGTTGGAAAAATACTTGCGCGGATGCACCGTGGATTCTCCGACATAAGCATGCCCCGCGAATAGAATCGCCGACTCAATCCGGTATTCCGCCACAATGCGGCCGACAAGAGACACATCCGCGATGGAACCCTCATGGAAAGGGCCATATCGCAAGGCAAAACGATTACCAGTCACCAGATTGTCGAGTACTACCGGCACCATTCCCGCCCGCCGAAGCTCTTTGGCGGTATGGCTACCTATGTAGCCCGCGCCGCCGGCGACTAATACGTGCGGACCTGAGGAGGAGGCCATAGGATTAGGATTAGGCGGAGACGACGGCAGACTTGCCGCTTGTGCTGGAGGACATCGCCGGGGCGGATTTGGCTAGCGCGACAATGATTTCGCCGTGCCAGAACACAAGGATAATGGAGCAGAGTAAAAGGGTGCAGGCACCGAACAAGCCCGCCGCCGCTCCTTGAATGATGGGTGCCGCAGGCAGTAGATGCAATACCCACTCCTGCAATGGCCGGGATTGTACCGCTAACGTAGATACGAAGGCGAGCCACGCGGCTACTCTTGCGGCCCGGGGCAGCGGCTGGGATGTGAACGTCACGATCAGCAAAAAAGGAAGAAGGAACACCAGGTAGTGTGGCCAAACGATCGCTGACTGCAAGAGGCAAAAAAGAATGGCCATAAACGTCAACACCAGCCTCCGGGCGGATTGCCGCATCGTCCGTAAGTCACCGCGCGCAATCGCCAGGTAAAATAGCGGAATTGTCAGCAGGCGGCCGGCGGCCGCAAACTGTCCCCAAGGATTCAGCAGCAGCCCATTCACCTTGGTGTCACCGGTGGAGACCACCAACCAGATCGTATCGAACAGATTCCATAAGGAACTGTTATTCCACCAGGGCTCTATATATCCCTTAGCGCCTAATTGGATGACATGCAGCCACTGCACATGCGCTTCCCATCCTAATAACCCTAACGACAGAATGGCCATAGCGGAGATCCAAACACCGAGGCGGAATAGCAATTGCCATTCCCGCGCCATCAGAAATACAATCGCCACCGGCGCGAAGAACGGCTTGATTAGAATACATAAGGCCAAGGGAAGTGCCGCCGGCGATAACCGGCCGGACATATATAGTCTGAGGAACACGACTAAAAGGAGCAAACAAGGCGCGCTCATTTGTCCGCCCGCGGTAAAAATAAACCACAGAGGGGCGTATAGAAGAATAACCAGGACATACGCTTGCAGCGCCCTGGATGCTGTGAGTGATTCACGCGTGGCATAGCGAAACAGGGGATAGAATAGCCAAAGGGCGCCCGTAAGGCAGGCGGCGCACAGGGACTTGAAGGCGAATAGAGCATCCCGCTCATTCAGTCCTCCGATAGGCGCTATCAGATAGATCGTCCCGGGGAAGCCGAAATAGGCGTACAACGGATCCACACGGAAAAAGTTTTCTTCGTGGCCTTGAAAGATCTCCCTTGCGGCACGAAAATAGTTCGAGAAGTCCCATCCTATACCGGCATCGGAAGTCACCGCGGCCACCGCACGCGCACCGAGGAGAAAGAAGAGGAGGGCCGTGAGCGCGGACGTCTTATTGAACATAGCCCAGGGACCTTAACCGCTCCATTGTTTCCCCATCGATCTTCGACGATCCGTGGCCGAAGGACCGGAGCTTTCTCCACTCCTTCGCACGAGTCAATAACTCCCGCGCTACCTCTGGCCGGCGCTGCCGCAGGTCATTCCTCTCTTGAGGATCGGCAACGATATCAAACAGCTCGGTTTTACCGGTCTCAGAATGAATCAGCTTGAAAGAATCGGAGAAAACAGCCGTTTCCGTCCGGCGAAACCGCGCCGTCAGCGAATCCCAATCCGGATTCGGAAAAGACTCGCTGTACACCATTCGGGGAAGCTTCGCGGTTTCGGTAAGAAGGCGTCCCTGCAGTCCCGCCGGAACGGGGAAGCCGGCGGCATGTAGAATCGTCGGCATTACATCGACCGAACTGACCACATCGTTATTAACCGCCTGGGTGTTAGTCCCCGGGAACTTCACAATTAGGGGAACATGAACCTGTTCCTGATATACCGAAGTGCCATGCTCAATCAGGTTTCGCTCACCGAAAGATTCGCCATGATCCGCGGTGACGACAATCATGGTGTGGTCATAGATGCCGTTTGCTTTCAGCCAGCCGATCAATTCCCCAACGTAATGATCGGTATAGGCGATACCGCCGTCGTACTGCGAGATCATGTGAGCGCGCTCGGCCTCTGTAACCAGCCGTTGTCCAAGAGTGACTTCCCGGGATAGCGTTTGAAACGCTTCTTCATCGAAGGCGTCATTCCGTCCGGGATACCGGTTATTGAACGGCGGCGGCGGCAGGTAGGGCGCATGGGCGTCCATGTAATTCACGAATAGAAAAAAAGGCCGGTCTTTTGCACGGGTACGCTCCATGGCGGCCAGTACCTTGGCGTTGATTTCGCCGGCTCGCCGGTAGACCATCCCAGTAAGATAAGGCGGAACAAAGCGCGAGAGGATCTTCCGGATGCCTTCCCGGATCAGGTAAGGTTTGCAGTGGCTAAGGAAAGAAACGGGAAGGGACGAGTCGTAATGCTGAAACCCCCGGTGCAACGCATATCCAGGGCTGAGGAATCCATGATTGGCAACCACTCCCATTGTCTTGTAGCCCTTGGCTGTGAGTATTTCAGCCAGTGTTTGGATGCTCGCCGGCAGTGGACGTCCCAGCGGGTTATCCGGCGGCGCGTGATGAGCGCCGTGGACTCTGGGATATAGACCCGAAAATAGCGAGGCGTGGGTTGACAGAGTGATATCCGAAGTTGCCACGGCGCGAGTGTAAAGGGTGGCTCCGCCGCTAAGCGCCTTTAAATGAGGAGTCGTGTCCCGTTCATACCCATAGGCCGACATATGTCCAGCTCCAACAGTGTCCAGGGAGATCATGACGATATTCGGCTGTCCGGCCGATGCCGGTGCGACGGCGGGGGCAAACTCTACGGGCTGCTGCCGCGTAAAAGCGCCGGCCCCAAGTGTCAACAGCGAGAAGAGCGCCAGCCGCAATAAAGATCCTCCTTCCGCAACTTCTACTTTTGCGCGACGAGCGGCGATCAACGCGAGCGCTAACAGACACAGGCAGAACGCCGCTCCGGCAACCGCTTTCATTGTTCCCGTGCCGCCGCCAACCGCGTCACGAGTTATCCAGGGAAGTCCAATCATTGCTATCGACGCGGTCCAGGGATTTATCAGGCCCGCGAGCTTATTTCGCTGTTTATTCGCGGCCAGCGAGTAGATCGCCGCCGCGAGAACCATTGCCGCTACAACTAAAGGAGGCAGAACGGGGAGAGCCAGCGGGATATGAAAAAGATAATTACAAATATACGCGACACTCAACGAGGCCGTCGCCGCGATCCAAACGGACTCTTTGCGGGCAGTGCGCCGGAAAAGGTGAATAGCGCCTCCAACCAGCGTGCCGGTAGCGGCGTACACGCCGAGACTGAATGCCGCGAAGCCTAGATGCGCTTCCAGGAACAAGCCGCTTTTACTAACAGCCCATAGCAATGGCCCCGCAAACCAGATCTCAACGATTCCATAGACCAGCCACACGAAGCAGCCGATAATCATGGCTTCTTTTAAAGAAGCGGAAGTCCTACCGTCTTCTTGCATTATTACGTTCCTTAAGCGGCATGGCGGCGTGTTCGCCCTCAACGTCGGGCAACGGTTGCCGAAGGGCGGGATGCGGGTTCACGCGGCGTTCTAAGGTAAAGCAAGTGAGCCTCCGTCAACTCCAGAACAAAGTCGATAGCCTTGGTCACCAACAGCACAAACGCGACCGAGGCAAAAAAGGAGCTGACAACAAAACGCGACCAATGTTCATAGATACTGCCGCTGGAAATCAACTCGACGAAGCCCTGCCACACCAAAGCGATGGCTACCGCATACAAACCCGCAACCGATGTCCACAGAACGGATCCGCGAAATAGGCGGCTATACCACCGGGGATGGATCTCATAAGCTCCTTCACCGAGAGAAATTCCCGCCATTCTCATCGTCAGATACGCGGCGCTCAGGAAAAGCATGGAGAGTGTGCCAAGCAATTGAGTGACAACGAATCGATAGATCATCCATTCCGCTACCGTTCTTGTCTGCACGTAATAGGCGGCAGGCTCGATCATGAGCAGCGCGGCGGCGCCGGCGAACAGGTAGGCAAGCAATTCCAGCGGCCGGGACGGCCGGTGCAGAAACGCCATCTCCAGAATCACTCTTAGAAAGCGAAGGCCGTCCTTTACGACACGAAGCTTCGATTCGCCAGTCCGTTCATGATACGGCATGTCTACTTCAATAATCGTGATGTTCCGGTTCAACATCGCGCGAGCGCTCATGGCCGGGGTGAAGTGCATGCCATCGGGCAGTGGATACAGTTTGTCCAGAACCTCGCGGCGGACGACGCGCATGCCGCTTGCCGTGTCGCGAACTCGCTTGGAGGAAACCAGGTTCAGTAACATCGCGAAACCCATATTTCCGGCTCGCCGGATGACCGGCATCTGGCTTTTCGCGTTCAGGCGGCATCCTAAGGCGACATCGGCGCTCTTTGTATGAATGGTTTGGCACAAGTCTCCGAAAAACGTTGGATCGCAAGTACCGTCGGCATCCAAAAATCCCAATAGATCGGCATCCGATTGCCTCCACGCTTCCTTTAAAGCCGCGCCATACCCCCGGTTCTTCGGGAATTCGATAAGATGAATCTCTCCCAGGAACTTGGAAGCGCGCTCCACCGTTCTGTCCGTCGAGCCATCGCTAACAACGGTGATTTCTACCTCTGTCACCGGCGAATTCCGAAGGATAGCTTCCCGCGACGCTAGAGTTCTTTCGATTATGCTCTCAATGCTTTCCTCTTCGTTTAACGCTGGAATGGCGATTAGCAACTTCACCTTGCGACTCCTTAAGTTGAATCTCGATAGTATATCCGGCGTCAACGCGCAGCGTGCCCCTCCGGAACTAAAAAGCGTATGATCTGGATTATACCTATCTACAGTCGCACAGATGTGAGGAAGGGGAAACGGAATCTTGGTACCAGTGTGGCTAGTGCCAAAGTAATGGAGTTTCTGGAACGTCGTGCAGCCTGGCCTGCGTCAGTCCTGCGGCCTCCATTCCGGCGGCCGTAAATCATCATCAACGTGGCGGATTCTACAGGCCGCTAAACGGCAATCCGTTCCGGCACGCTATGCATCAAAAAAAGCGGACCACTTGGCGTGGTCCGCTTTGGCCGAATACGAAAGTAAGGAGTAGGTTAGCTGTTGACTTGGTTCATCCGGCGGCGGCGCAACATCAAACCAATTCCAAGGAATCCAGTGATCGAACTGAACAACAGCACCGAGCCGGGTTCGGGGACTGGGGCGGAATTCACGAGTGAACCGAGAACGATTCTGCTGCTTGTGAATGTCCGACTGCCATATAGGCCGATGGCGGACCCTGGAGGGGGCGTCCCGAACGGCTTAAATCCAAGGTTGAGAACGCCAGTCCAAACCGGTCCGGGGATTTGTGAGCCAAAAAGAGCTTGGTTGAGCTGGAGGTTCTGCGAATTCAGAATCATGCCGGCCGTTACGCGGTAGTCAATGGCGGGATTGCTTCCAGCGAGTGTACTCACGTTGCCGAGGAAAAACCCGCTGAGTAAGTTCCCATAGGCAATATCGTTACCATTGATAATATTATCCCCGTTAAAGTCGATTGCGCCCATGATCGTCGCCGTTCCACCGCCGCTGAATTGATAATTCGCGGTCGTGGGGAAAGGACCAGGGCCGCTGCTCGTGTAGCTGGCCAACGTGCCGGTGTTGAAGTTCAGCGTGCATGAGATACAATTTATCCCACTGAGCAGACTCGGCGCCAGGCGCGAAAGCGAGGTAATGGCAAGATTCGTTCCCACCAATTGGTTGGACGTAGCGCCAGTCGTTCCGAAGGAAATCTTGTTCTGGGTCGCGGTCGAGTTCTGGTTCGTGATGACGTTGTACTGAACAACGTTATCGGCAAACGCTAGGCCAGCCATCGAGATCGCCAAACCGGCTACCCGTATAAAAGTTGTCAGTTTCATCGTTACAAATCTCCTCCGAGGAATATACACAGCGCGTACAAATTAAATTTTATGTTGCTAAGGTCAAAAAAACAAGTCCATAGTGTTGTTTTTATTGGCCGTTTAATACTAGTACTACATAGGACTTGGCCTTCCGGGCCCAAGAGTCGCCCACCAATAATTAAGCCATTTTAAGCCCAGTGGCAAGCAGCAGCACCGCAAGCCCCGTGCGCAAAACCCGGGAAGGCACCTGGGGTGCCAGATGGCTCCCAAGAATCACCCCTGGTACGGACCCGCACAACAGCGTCGCCACCAGCGGCCAGTCCACGCCGCCTTGGCTGGCATGGATAATCCCGGTTGCAGTCACCAGCAGCGCCGCATGGAAAACGTCGGTGCCCACCACCTTGGCCGCCGATTTTGGGAATAGCATCATTAGAAAAGGAGCGATCAGCGAACCGCTGCCCACCGACGTCAGTCCGACGCAGAATCCCACTAGCGCGCCCCAGGCCACGCACGGCCACCCGCGCAGAGCTTCCATGTATGGCTCCGTATCGAACAGCTTCCATTTCCCAAACAAACGAACCAGCAGAAATATCGCCACGGTGACCAAAGCGATCCCGATAGCGCGCTTCAAATAGACATCGGCGGATAAATTGTTCCGGGACAGCCAGATGACCACGGCCGACCCGGCAAGACCGCCCGGAATGCTCCCCCAGGCCATCCTTTTTGCAATGTCCCAATCCACCGTGCCCTGACGCCAATGGATCACCGAACCGACAATTTTAGTCACCGCCCCATAGATGAGATCGGTCTGCACCGCCAGCGCGGGGCGGACGTCCAACACCAGAATGAGAAACGGCGCCATGAGCGCCGCGCCCCCCATACTGGTCAGCCCGATGAGAATACCCACCAGGAAGCTCATGCATAGGGTGCTGAAGTCCATTAGAACGACACCCCCATGCGGCTCTTAAACACCAGCGCCGCCACCATGGAAATGACGACAAACCACACCAGCCAGTGGGTTTGCAGTCCCAGCCATTCGATCTCGGCGCTCGGATAGCCCACGCCGATCCATTGCACCGGGCCGGCCGGCAATAAGGATTCGCCGGGATTCGCCACCCACTCAAGCATCGACGCTACCCGGCGGGCGGGCGTATAGCGGGGACCATCCCCGGCTTCGATCCGCTTTTCCACCGTAGCGCCACCCACGCCGACACGGAGCATTCCGGAAGTGGAACGCGCGGGACGGATGCGCCAACTCACTTGTCCCATTCCGGGCATACGCACGGCGGGCGTTTCTACAGTAATCCCGTCAGGAGCCTCGAGCACTGGCGCCGGTCCGGAGGAGTCGCTAAGCTGCACCGTGACAATCGCGGACCGGCCGAGCGGCAAAGGCGCAATGCCGAAGTAAGGGTCCAAAACCGTCACCAAAAGCGCCATGGGAACGGCCAGGATCAAGAAAGGACGCAACATCAGGGCCATGTAGCGCCCATTCGCCGCCAGCAGGCTCTTCTGCGCCTGCCAAATGATCGCCGGTTCGTCCACAAAAAGCCGCAATTCCAGCATGTGCGCTTTCAGCCGGTTCTTCACCTGCTTGATCGACTTCTGGCTGGAGAGCCTTCCAAAGACCCAAAGCATAGCCACGCCCGCAATGGCGCTGATCAAGACCAGCGTCCAGGCCACACTGCCGTTCAAGGTGCGAATCCAATCCACTACTCCAGGTACCCAAGCCCTTTCAGCTTCTTCACAATGTCTTCCTTCGTCTCCGCGTCTTCTTCGATGCGAGCCAGTTCTTTTTCCAGCACGTGTTCGACGAACTCCTGCGGGGATGAATAACCCGCCGCGTCGGCACAACGCTTCACGCGATCTAGTAACGGTTTCTTTAACTTAAGACTCGATGATGTAAACATAACTTTAATAAATGGGGCGTCCTTTCATACCCTGACCCGGAGCGGTGCCGAACTCGGCCAGCAGCGTCACCGTCAGGTCCGCCAACTTCGGATCGGCCACCCGGCTCTGCCGATTGCTCAGTAAAACGCCCGGCACGATGTGGGCGGCAATGCAGTGGTCGCCAATCCACGCTTCGGTATTATACTCAACGGTCTTCTTCGGAATACCGCCCAGCGCGGTCTGCCAGGAAGCCCGGAAAGAAGCGTGATAGCCGACAATCAGGTCCGGCGCCTGTTCGAAAGCGCCGGGAAGCACCCGCTCATTGGTTGTGTAGACCGTGTCGATCACCGGCTTGGACGAATCGGGATCTTTGAACGTCAGCAAACGCTCCTTGAGTTTTTTCATGACGGCGTCCTTCTCTTCCGGCCCGACAATACCGTTTCGCTCGCGGCCATAGAGGTTAATATAAAGACCATTCAGGCCCAGGGCATAGGCCTGCGTTTTCGTCCAATCCACGTGCGTGAACAACTCGTCGGAGCCGGCATTGGCCGGATCGTCAAGCGTCAAAAACCCTTCCTGCATCAGCCAGGAGTTGAGATGCACGGCGCGGTCAAAGGAGGAAAATCCATGATCGGACATGACAATCACCGTCGCGTCTCCCGCCTTTTCGAGCGTCCTGCCCAGCGCCAGATCGACGAGCTTATAGCTTTCGAGCAACTCCCGGTCGTATTTGCCCCAGAGCATATGCGAGTTCTGGTCGACGCCGAAGAAGTGAAAGAACAGCAGCCCTTCCTGGAACTGTTCGAGCGCATTATCCAGCAGTCCAAGATGTTCGTGGGCCACCAGGCGCGTCTGCGACAGATACTCTTCCCGGTTCAGAACGCCTTGCCGAAGAGCGGCCGTGTCCTCGGCCATCCCCTGCGTATAGAACGGCCCGCGCGCTTTCGCCAAATCTTTGCTGTAGGAAACAGGCGACGAGATGGGAAGAGCCGGATCGGCGGGGTTGATATTAATAGGAGAGATGTAGAGCTGAAAACCGGGCTGGAGTTCTTTGGCATACACCCGGAACATCCCAGGCGCGCTCATCAAAGTCGAGCCGAACGGGCCGGGAATGAGCGGAAAGGCCGCTGGCATCCAGTCGGACCATTCTCCCTGGCGCAGAACAAATTGAACGCCGCCGGTTTGGAAACGAGCCACCGGCGCGGATGGATCGACATCGACATCCATCTGGACAAAGGCCCGCGGCCGGTCTTCCCGCAACGTGTTGGGCGGTCCTTCAATACGAAGCGAAGTATGCCCATTCTGAAGATTAGCGGCGAAAATCTGGCCACCGGGTACCTGCCGGGTCTTTTCTCCGGCCTTGTTGGTGTAAAAAGAAAACGTGCCGAAAGTCCCGCGCAGGTCCGGAGTTCCCATGCCGGACAAGGAGTTGCCGTCACATTCAACGGGGGGGAAATTCGTTGGCATGCGGATGACATTCACCGGCACGCCGCGCTCGGCCAGTATGTCCCAGAAGGCCCGGCCTTTGCGGAAATTCTTGACCGTCCCTTGGGTCAACGGCAATATATAAGGACCGATTTTCAACGTACTGCCCGCCTCGGAGGCTTCCGCCATGGAGGAGTAGGGCAGGGCCGTCTCCGGATTCCGGTGGATGAAATCGTAGATGCCGTGGCCGTTGGGGTCGAGGCCCGTAATAAAGGTTGACCAGGCTACCGGGCTCTGCGGCGGAACCGTGGTGGCCAACCGCTTGAAATCCCCTTTTTTCCGCAGCGCGTCCAGGTTCGGCAACGAACTCCAGTGGGTTTCCAGAAATTTCGGGTCCATGCCATCGATTCCTAGGACGATGACGCGCTTGCCTGGCGCTGGGGACCGTTTGGCGGTTTTCACGCAGGCGGTCTGCGGGATGATTGCGAGACAGAAAGCGGTTGCCGCGAGGCATTGCAAACTTCTAGGCATCATGAGAACCGGAAGACCGGCTTTCCTTCCATCCAGGCGGGGGCTGGCACGCCAAAGAGATCGAGCGCCGTTGGCGCCATGTCTTCAAGACCGGGGTCCAGCGCATCAATGGCGATGTTGGAAAACAGAACGCCCGGGACGAGTACGGGATCGACGCAATGGTCGCCGCTCCAGGCCTTGCAGTTATGCTCGAAAACCGCGTCGGTCACTTTGCCCACGGCGGCATCCCAGGACGTCCGGTAGCCTTCGTTGTAACCCACGATCATGTCGGGCGCTTCCTGCAAATAAGGACCTTTGTACAGCGCGCCGGAACTGTAGACTTCGCGGATACCGATCTCGGATGTCTCCGGATCGAGCAGACCGTTCAGTTTCTGAATCAACTCCTGTTTCAGGGCTTCGGCTTCGGCGCCCGGTACAACAATGCCTTCCGCTTCGCGGCCTTTCAGGTTGAGGTAAAGCCCGCCCAGCCCGAACGTGTAGGCCTTGGTGCGGGTCCAGTCGACACCCTGAAAATAGGGACCGCCGCCGCCGCTCTTCAATGTGAGATATCCGTTCTGCAGCAGCCAGCTATTCAGGTTGATGCCGCGGCGGAACGAACAAAATCCATGATCGGAAAGCACCATAAGCACGGTGTCCGCGTCTGTATGCGCCATCGCCTTTCCCACTAGGCCGTCCATGCGCTGATAGAGATTTTCAATCACCAGACCATACTTACTGTCAATGGAGCGGCGGCCGTCCAGATAGTGGTAGAACATGTGCTGGACGCGGTCGCTGGTGTCGAAGACGCATGCGACCACGCCGCGTCTGGTCTTTTCAAGCGCATTGTCGAACATGCGCACCCGTTCATCCATGGTGAGGTAGGCCTGTTTGAGAAAAGCTCCCTCATCGATGACGCCTTCATTCAGCGCCCAGGTGTCCTCGGCCATTCCCAGCGTGGAGTACGTACCGAGTAGTTTGGCGAGATAGAGCGAATAGATGGACGGATGGCTGATGGGTAAAGCGGGATCCTCCGGATCGATCTGGATCGGCGTCAGATACATGGAAAATTCGGATTCGGTGGCCTCGGTCACCAGGAAACGGGTGATCCCGCTGACGGAGAGGCCTGGCGCGATGCGAAACGAGAGCTTGATCCAGGGCGTATATTCGTCCTTGGTTAATGGAATCGCCTCATCCTGGAGATGGAGCGTGGTTTGGCCATTCCGCGAGATCGTAAACGGTATCTGCATGGCCCCGGCGGCCTCGATGAAACCGTTTTCCGGCCCTTCAATCGAGCCTTCCAGCAGATCGCCTTTGCGCAGGAGCGGATAACGGCTACCCCCTTCATAGCTCGTTTCCTGGAGGCGCGTGGAGAAAAAGGAAAAGCTGCCTTGCGTTCCCCGCAGGTCCGGTGTACACATGGCGGAGAGTACGCGGCCGTTAAACTTCTCCGGCGGGAACGTAATCGGAACGCGGATAATTGTGCAGCCGATATCCTGGTCACCGAGTATTTTCCAGAACGGCACGCTCTTACGGCGCATTTCCACCGTCGGAGCGGAGAGCGGAATCCGGTACTTTCCGATTTTCAGCACGCGCTTCGGCTTACTGACTTTCGCCGAGGAGAGTTCCGGCACATAGGACTTCAGGTTCCGGTTGAGAAAATCGAAGATGTTGTGTTTTGCCGGGCTGACCCCGGTGGCGAACGTCGACCAGGCGACCGGGGAGAGCGACGGGAACGTGGTTCGCAGCCGGCGGAATCCGCCCATTGCCGCGAGACGCGAAAAATTGGGGAGCTTGCCCTCGCTCATGTACTTTTCCGTCAACCGGGGATCGAGTCCGTCGAGCCCCAGGAAAATCACCTTCTTTACCCGGGCGTGGCGAAACCCGCGGCGCCGGCGGATCAACCGCCATAACATGCGAAACGGCCACAGCAGAAAGGAGGTGATGCTAAGCGCAAAACCGGCCAGCAAACTGAGAAAGGAGCCGAGAAACGCAAACCCGGCGCCGGGGCCGATGTAGGCCATCTGGAAATCCGGTTCCCCCGCTGGCGCGGTGAAGCAAACTGCCGTATAGATCGACAGCGCGGCGACCGCCAGCATCATGTCGCGGCGCGAAATGAAAAGCGCAAAGGCCGGTCGCGGTCTTCCACCATTCACGCACTCTCCCTCGACCCCAACCGCGGCCGAGTCCGTTTTGCGCGTGTTCCTTAAAAGCGCAAAGGCCGGTCGCGGTCTTCCACCATTCACGCACTCTCCCTCGACCCCAACCGCGGCCGAGTCCGTTTTGCGCGTGTTCCTAAAAAGCTTCAACGCAGTTTCCCCTCCACGAATGGGACTTCGAAGACCTTGTCATGCTGAATCGGTCCGTGACCGAAATAGCCGTCTTCTCCAAACAGTTCGCCATGGTCGGCGGTAATGGTGATGTAGGTGTTGTCGGGAACCGTATCGAACAACTCTTCCACCACGCGGTCCAGGTACTTCACCGAATCGATTTGCCTTTGCCGGAGCGCGTCGAGCTTGGCTTTGTCGAAGAACTTCTCACGCCGGACCAGCAGTTTGCCGCCGACGACTTCATCGTCCAGATGTTTGAACACGCCGTGTACACCGCTGATTCGCGGCCACTGGTCCGGCGGTTCGTGGGGCAGCGCATAGGGGTAATGGGTCTCGCCGACGTTCAGCAAATGGAAGGAGGGCCGTTCCTCGGAGAACTTCAGTTGCTGGACCATGGCGCGCATGTCGTTGTGTTTGTCCATCAGCTTGTAGCTGTCAAACCCGTTGTTCAGCACCGTGGCCGGATTCAGCACCGGCAGCGACACCATGGCGTTGGTGCGATAGCCGAGAGAGTCCCGCAGGAAGGAGGGCAGAAAGAGCTTGGGGACGAGCGACTTGAATTCAATGTTTTCGTGACCCAGGCGTTCGTTAAAGCGCAGAAAGTCCTTCTTGTAGTACTCGGAAGCGTAGACGTGCTTGGGACTGCTGTGCGGCATCAGGCCGATCAGGAAGTTGTAGTGGGAGGGCGAAGTCCACGAGGCGTAAGACCAGCGCTTCTCCACTTTCCCCAAACGCTTCATAGTCTTGGGCTTGGCCTTGACGAAGGAGTCGTAGCGGCAGCTATCGAAAATAACGAGGATGTAATTATTTCCCGGAAATTGCTTGCGAGGCATAGTGGAATGGGCCTTTATAGGGAAAATGGGTGTTTAATCATCATAACGTCAGGGCGGGTACGAGCGCCTGAACTAAATGGTCTACGGGTACCAAACGAAGGTACTTGGCGGCGGAAATATATCCATTATTTTGCTGAAGGTCTCAACTCAGGCTGTTACCTTCAGCGCAGGTTGAGGACGAACCAGTTCCGAGGGAACATTCGTATCCAGCAAGAAACCGGTCATGAGAAATCAGCGGGGCGACTTGTCGAGGGGGTGTGAGCGAAAAGAGCATCGATCTCTTCATCCGTAAGCAAGCCCCGCACGCGAGCGCACGCGTCGATCAGTTCCTGCCCTGTTCGACGCCGAAGATTCTCCACGGGCCTAGCCTCGCGCACAACGATCTGTTGGACATACTCGGCGAGCGACACTCCCTGGGCGTGGGCTTGAGCAAGGAGTCCCCGTTCGATTTCAGGCTGTAGGTTTATGGTAATTGTCATAGCTGTAGCGTCGCGGCCTAAATGGACCGCGACCGGCTGCGCGCTTTACGAAGAAGGCGCCGAACAGTCGACAGGAACTGCTCCGCAACGAATGTTAATTTGGACCTGAAATTGCTTAGGGATTGCCTGTGAGGAATCCGGCACGGCTGAGGTTGTCCGCTATGGCATTCACCTTGCCGCGCAAGGTGAATGCGATGTGTCTCCCTGCCAGCCGACCGCTCCTAAAGCTTACATTCCAATATGACTTGCAGCTTTTGTCTAACGGTCGTGTGGCGCGACATGCCGCTGTTATTTTAGGGCGCTCATGACGGTACCGGAACAAGTTAATATCGTGACGCCGGATGGGCTTAAACTCCGGCTGCCATCCGGGGTGGCGAAAGATCTGGCGTTCCGGATCGCAGAAGCGGCAAACGCGCTTCCGAAACGGGGCCTTGAGGTTTGCGGGCTGCTGCTCGGGGAACATTCGGAGAACGAGTTCGCAGTGACATCTTTGATTCCCTTCACCTGCCATTATGCGGAGGGCCCCGCTTTTCGGGTTAGCGAGGGGGAGTTACGGGATACCCTGCAGGTAGCTCATACGCTGGGAGGCGTGGTGGGGATATACCGAAGTCGAAATGATGGGTCGCTAGATCTGGATCATCAGGACAGGCTACTTATCGGCTTGCTGGCCCGTCAGCCCATGCCAATATTGGTGATACGGCAGCAAAAGAACACTGCTGGGGAAGGGCGCCTGCTTGTATGGGGAAACAGCACCGGGGCCAGCGGAATAACGAGCGTGGGAGATATTTTCCTCACCAGGCAGTGGATGGCTATCGCGCGGCCGGCGCCAGAACCTCCAAAGGCGCCTCCCGTGGTGAACCAACGGGCTGTTTTTCGATCGGTTTCCGCTGGCGAGAGGCCTCGCCTTCCAATTCCCGAGCTTCCATCCGGGAAGACGCATACCGTGCGGATGGCGTTGATCGGAGCCGCCGCAGCGGCCGTGCTCGTACCGCTTTTCCTTGCGTGGCGCGTGCAGCAGTTGCCAACTATCCAGGCGGGAAAGCCATTGAGCGAGGTTGGAACGGCGCGCGCTCCGCTGGTGATCGCGGCGAGATCCAGCGCATTGGCGGCAGGGAGAGAGGCGAAGCTACCCGGTGGCGGCAATAGGGAAGATCCAAAGTCCCTGCGGTCGCTTAAGGCGTGGGTTCGCTACGACGAGAACAGCACGTTGCGAGAGATCGCCGTTCGAGAACTGGCGCGCCGCTGGAAAGACGATCCGGAGACTCTGCCGCTGCTGAGTGAAACGGCGCAAAGCGATGATAGCGAGACTGTTCGGGTGGCGGCGCTAGAGTCTATCGCAGGCGGCTGGAGGTCGAACGCCGCCACCCGTAAACTATTCGAAGACCGGGCAAGGAACGATAAAAGCATGGCGGTCCGGCAGGCAGCGGGAAGAGGACTAGCGAGCGCGCCGAGCGAGCGGAAATCTACGCAGGGCAATGGCAGCGCCGCAGCGAGCGAGGATAAGGTGGCGGAATTGCCGCCAGATTCCGCCGTGGGGTCCAAACCACCGCAAGGGGCTCGATTATTCCGGCCTCCCTGGGTACGGATCTCAACTCCCCAGGCATTGGAACTGCCGCTCCCGGCACCCATCCAGATGGCGGGAACAAGACCGGAACTGCCGATTTTCCAGGTGCCTCTACCGGCTATTCCAACCGGCCCGCTTGGCCCGGTTCGCCCGTCTCCGCCCGTTACATTCAAGCCGCCTGTGCTCGTAAAACAGACTCGCGCCGTCTCTGTGCCGGACGAATTACGACGGCTGTTGCGGCATGAAACGGTTATTTCACTTCGTGTTCAGGTGAATGCAAAAGGCCGCGTTTCCCGGATATATCCACCGGAGCTCACTGGTGTTATAGA
>Ga0163147_10002088_pt1 | contig 29098 bp, 22 predicted proteins | sample OliLakLV19MP6G1_FD_148597 | JGI IMG/M metagenome (GOLD analysis project Ga0163147, IMG submission 148597) | Freshwater microbial mat bacterial communities from Lake Vanda, McMurdo Dry Valleys, Antarctica- Oligotrophic Lake LV.19.MP6.G1 | ecosystem: Environmental > Aquatic > Freshwater > Lake >...
GTATTCAGCGGATACAATTATCGGATGGGCCGTGCTCGTAAAGACCCAAGCAGAGTCGGCGGGTGGGGCGGGCTACTTCTGGTACGAGCTCGTGAACGGCAAAGTGGTCATAGAAGGTAACGGAAAAAGCGCGTGTACCGGTTGCCATGCCAGCGGCATGGACTTTGTACGATCGGTGATTTGAGGTCATATCGCCGCCCGGTGCGTGGTTTTCCACTGGCCGCGGGTGAAATCGGGAAAGTCGATGGTGCGTCCGCGCTTTTTCACCGAAGCCTCGGTGAGCGCGGAGACCACCGACCAACTTGCGCCCTCGTACACATTCTGATCCATGGCCGCACCGTTCTTGAGGTTTTGCACCAGGCGCCAGAACATCAGGAAATCCATCCCACCGTGGCCGCCGGTTTTTGCGGCACGTTCGCCCATTTCCTTCCACAAAGGGTGCTCGAATTCCTGGATGATCGGGTCCAGTTTTTCGCCTTCAATCCACTCGTGAGTATTGGCGCGCCCTTCAATCGCAACACGGGTCGGAAACCCTGCCAGCGCACCCTTGGTCCCCTGAATCAGATTGAGCCGGGTATAGGGTCTTGGCGTGGTGGTATCGTATTGCAAAAGGATGCTGCGGCCCTTTTCGGTTTGAATGAGGGAACTGTTGATATCGCCGCAAATGTAGCGAGCCTTGTTGCGCGCATGATCGGGCGGGAAATTTTCGCGCGCGTACTTGGCCCGCCCCTTGGCCGGCGATCCGATGGAAACCAAAAACGAGAATCGGTCTTCGCCGCGATCGATGCCCATGTATTGCGCCACCGGACCCAGGCCATGCGTGGGGTACAAATTGCCGTTGCGCTTGGATTCGTGCAGGGTGCGCCACGAGCCAGTGCCATATTCGATGTCCTTCATCTGAATGCGCAAATCGTGTATGTACGCCGCCTCGCCGTGTAACAGATCGCCAATCACGCCCTTTTGCACCATGTTGAGGAACATCAGTTCCTCGCGTCCGTAACAAACGTTTTCCAGCATCATGCAGTGCTTCTGGGTCTTCTCGGCGGTTTCCACCACCTCCCAGTTGCCATCCACGGTGTAGGAAAAAGGCACTTCACAAAACACGTGTTTGTTGGCCTTCATGGCATCCACGGCCTGTGGCACATGCCAATCCCACGGGGTCGAAATCACCACGGCATCAATGTCATCACGCTCCAGCATGCGTTTGTAGTCGTGCACGCCGCCGGTATAGAGATCGGGTTTCTTGTGCCCTTTCATTTCGCACGCGGCAGCTGCTTTTTCCGCCGCAGGCACATGCGGATCCACAATGGCGGGGACGGTAACCCCTTGCACCTCCAGAAAGCGTTCCAGCTGTCCGGCACCGCGTGATCCCACGCCAATGAAGGCACAGCGCAGATTTTCGATCCGGGGCGCCACCAGTTCGCCAACGTAGGCGCTGCCGCGCGCCCGTTTGTTGCGCGCCGCCTCGGCGATGCCGGTGGTCTGTAGCACGGTAAGACCCGCGCCCACACTGGCCAGGTCGCGTAGAAAACCTCTTCGTGATTCGTGATGGCTCATTTGTAGAACGTCCCTTCCCGGATTCTCGGTTCGATCGGTGTCGCGGGAGCACTGCATGATCCTGATCGCGTGATCCTTTCTTCCCATTGCCCCGCGGCGCTGTCGCCGAGACAATAGATTAAGATTCTCCATAATGAAAAGGCGCGATTTTTTCCATTCCCTGGCAGCCGGAGCCACGGCGAGCGCACTCGGCAAGACCGCCCGAGCGGCTCGCACAGCGCGCCCCGCCAAGAACAACAACCCCATTGTTGCCGAAAACGGTCGCACCGGAACCCGCGACTGGATGCTGCAAAACCCGCGGGTTACGGCCCCGGAGCTGCCGTGGCAGCACTACGGCGGCAACAGCCCCACCATCGAGGCCTACGCTTCGGACCCTTCGGTCAAGGCGGGTGAATCGCTATCGCTGATGGTCAGCACCAACCCACCGGCGCCGTACAAGGTGGAGATCTTTCGCACCGGCTATTACGGCGGCAAAGGGGGGCGAAAGATCTCCGAATTCGGCCCGATCGAGGGCACCGCACAACCGTATCCCACGGAAGGCGCCTTCCGGGTCATGGATTGTCAGTGGACGCCTTCGCTCACCGTGCCCGTGGGCGCCGATTGGCAAAGTGGCGTGTACGTGGCCAAGCTGACCGAACTGCGCAACCAGACCGATAGCTACGCCATATTCGTAGTACGGGATGACCGGCCGTGTGACTTTCTCATCAAGGTCAACGACATGAACTGGCAGGCCTACAACCGCTGGCCCAACCAACATTCGCTTTACTGCGATGGCAAATCCGACGCCAACTGGCGCACCGGCATTGATGCCTCGGTCAACCGGCCGTACATGAAACACCACGCCTACAGCGATTCGCCGCTATCGGTAGGCAGTGGCGAGTGGTTCAACTACGAATTTCCCTTGGCGTTCTGGATGGAGAAACTGGGCTACAACGTTTCGTACGTCAGTTGCTGGGATGTGCATTACCACCCCGAAACCTTGAAGCGCACCCGCGCGCTGATTTCCATTGGGCACGACGAATACTGGACCCAACCCATGTACGATGCCGTCAAAAAGGGCGTGCGTGAAGATGGCTTGAGCGGGCTGTTTCTGTGTGGCAATTCGTTGTTCGGGCGGCTCGATCTGAAACCCGACAGCAAGGGCCGCGCCGATCGCGTGATCACGCGCGAGGGGCGTTTCAAAACCGAAGATCAGATCATGGGGGTGCGCAGTCCCAGCCCGGTGATTGGCGGTGCCGATTGGACATGCACCGTGCCGGAGCATTGGATTTATGAGGGCACCGGTATGAACTACGGGGATGGCCTGCCCGCCATGGTGGCGTGGGAGTTTCATGGCGATGCGATTGATCTGCCCGGCATGGAAATTGTTTCCGCCGGCGAAACCGATGGCCGCGATCGACCGGTGCGCGATGGCACGGGCGGTCGCAATGCCAGTTGGTATCAGGCCAGCATCTACACCGGCCCCAAGGACAACATCGTGTTTTCGGCATCGACGTTGTTGTGGGCATACGGCTTATCAGAGCCGCCGGGCTTTGTGCGAACGGCGTACCACGATGAGGCGTGGGATGCGAAAAAGCGCAAGGTGATACAGCGTCGCAAGGGGCCCGACGCGCGGGTTCAACGCATCACCAAAAACCTGCTCGACCGCGTCTTGGCGGGCAGAGAGCCCCGAAAGAAGCCGATTGCCGCCGTGACGACGTTGCCCGTTACGGTGCGAAAACCAACTCGGGTGCGTTTTGTGGTACGCACGCCAGAAGGCAAAACCGTCAAGCAAGGCACGCAGGATGTCATGGCGGGCACGCACGCGATTGCCATCAACTTCTCCGAGAAGGGCCGACACATTGTTTCGATTTTCGTCGGTGAAAAAGAACACTCGCGCCGCATCGTGCAAATTGGAGCAAGCACATGAACACGCTATTCGCGGTGTTGGCTGTGGTAGCGGCGGATATGCCTGCACCCACGCTATCGGCGCCGGCCCTGACTGAGCGGCAAGCGTCTTCTTTTGTTGGTGCCGACGGCAAGGCTTCTGCATTTTGGCAGGGGCTGAATACGGCGCCAACCGTGATGCGACCTTCCACGCATACCAACCGCGACGGCCGCGATGAATTCCGCGGCGACAAGGACGCCGAGGTGGCGCTGCGCGCGGCACACAGTGACAAGGGTCTTTATCTGCTGATTGAAGTGCGCGATGACGAATGGTCACCTGTTTTCAAAGCATCGGGCTACCCGCACGCCTACGACGCCCTCGAAATCATGTTTGATAGCCATTCGTCACAACAGATCAGCGCATGCGGGCAAAAGTGCAGACCTGCGGCACTGGCCAAGTGGGATCTTACCGACAAGACGCGGCAGCTTCAGTTCTGGACCGATCCCAGGATCGATGCCCTGAAGTTTCTCTATTCCGAACCGGATTTCTTTCCCGGCCACGAAATGAAGTTTGCGCAAGTGACACGGGATCACGATGGACTGACGGTCGATCGGTTCAGCGCTGGCAGGACCGTGCGCACGGCAGAAATTTTTGTTCCCTGGGCGCAACTGGGTATCGATGCGCGATCACAAAAGCCCGGCAGCCGATTCGCCTTTACCGTTTCGTACCACGACAACGACACCCGCCGCGATAACCCCTATATGATCAACACCCTGCGTTTTGCCAACCATGGCAACCCGTTTTCCGGCGCCGGGTACTGGGGGGATATTATGTTGACAGGGCCGGCGGTGGTGCAGCTCGCCCCGATGTGACCATCCCCGAACCACAGGAGCCCGACAGTGGGCAGAGGCACGCCTCGCGTGATCAACGTGTTTCGCAGTCATCGCTTGGAGCCGGGGAAGACGTTGCTGGAGGAAGCGCTGCGGAAGGTGGTGCGGCATCCGGCGTGGGTAGGTGGAACAAAGTGAGCGTTGAGGCGGCCTGCCCGGGCGCGGGAACGCGATCGGGCGTTCCTGAAGACATGGACCGATCGATAGCGGCCCATTGTGGTTGACCGCGGACCGAACGGCCGTGGCTGTAGTCGCAATCTCAGCCCCAGTCTGCAGGTTACGCCAATTCGGCCATTGGGCCCTTGCCCTGGTCCCAGGTGCCAAAGGTGTTGATGTCCAAACCAAACGCCCGCGCCACGGAGACGAGCAAGGTGTTGTGGTATCGCCACTGGGCGTTGGCTGGCCGCGCAGGCGTGGCAAGCTTGATTGTTCGACCGGTCTTGAAGGCAAAATTTGATCCCCCTGCCAGCCAGATGGGAAAGCGGTAAAACTCATGGGCGCCGGTGGACAGCGACTGCGCGGTCGTGGTGTCGGAACCAAATACGATGAGGGTGTTATCAAGCAAGGTTCCGTTGCCCTCTTTCACGCTGTCCAATTGCTGCAGCAAGTACGCCCACTGGCTGGCCCACCACGCGTCCCACTTCTTGTGATCACCGATGTTCACCGCGTGCGTCGTCTCGTGCTGGTTCGCGAAGCCGGAGACGGAAATTCCGCCGTCGGCGCCACCGATCTGCAACGTGGCGACCCGGGACAGGTCGCAAGCGAACGCCGATCGGATTAGATCCATGTTGGCCCTTATGGTTGGCTGCGGATCTCCGGAGCTGACCGGTGCAGCGGGTTTGGAGCATCCCGCGCTGGCAACCGGTTGCAGGCCGTTGAGCCGGGATTCCAGCTGGCTGATGCCCTGCAGATGGGCATCGCACATCGCTTTTTCGGCGGCGCCGATGCGATCGCACACGGCCTTCAACTCGGCGCGTGAGGTGTCGATCACCCGCTGTTTCAAAGCCTTGGCTTTCAGAAAAGCGGTGTTGTCTGGCCCGATCCTGCCAAGATTTTGCTGCGAAAGAAGCCAGAGTCCGCCTTCGTGATCGGCGGCAATGGCTGACGTCTCTTGCGTCACTGGACACGCCCATGAAAGTCCGTCGAAGCGACAGACGCCCCCATCCCCGGCGGTCCACATGAAGGACCGGCTATCTTGGACCACCGCGTGGACCTTGGCGCGAGGTCCCACAACACGGACGTTCGCCTGCGACTCGAAGTCGGGCTGCGGGTTTGCGCTAGCAACCGCGGGTGGAAGGCAGCTTGCGGCCAGCACCGCCCAAACAACGTCGGGCCGAACCAGAAGCTTCACGACTCCAGGATTCCGCGACGAAGCGCAATCACCACCGCCGACGTCCGGTCCGTGGTTTTGAGTTTGGCAAAGACGCTGTTGAAGTGATACTTGACCGTGCGTTCCGAGATCTGAAGCTCGTTGGCGATTTGACGGTTGGTCAAGCCAAACGACGCGAATCGAAGAATGTTTGTTTCGTGCAACGACAAGGTGGGACTGTCGATGTGCTCAACCAGTTGGTCACTGGCCCCCCGGCGAAAGGTACCGCCCTCCCAGCGATACACATTGCAGTGCCTCTGCCAAAGCCTCGGCGCCGCTACCCTTGAGGAAGTAACCGCGCGCGCCCAACGCGAGCGCCTGCCGAATCGTATGATCGCTGTCGCTGCTGGTGAGCACCAGCGTCGCAGGAGCGTCATGCGTGGCACGCAAACGCCGGAGCACCTCCAAGCCCGACATATCCGGCAAGTGAATGTCGAGCAGCAAAACGTCAGGGCGTAGTGCCCGAACCGCCGACAACGCTTCAGCGCCACTTCCAACCGCGCCGACCAAAGAACACTCAGGCAAGAAACCAATCAAGGACACAAGGCCTTCGCGAACCACCGCGTGATCTTCCACCAATAAGACCTTGACGATGTTTGGATGGACCGCTGAGTTTGGCATTCAGAGCGTCAAGTTCATCGGTAGGCGTCGTTGCAATATGCTACACGCCAGGCACCGGATGTCATCGACTATCATATTTATGAACGCCCCAACATCGATCTAGCCTCGTCCTTCAGAATTGCAGCCAACGATTCGACCGTCTCCGATCGAATGGACCACTGCTGCCAATAAAGCGGAACCTCCAAGAACTGACCCGCCACCAGATCACGAAGCCGCCCACGCGACAGATGCGACGCCACAAGCGGCTCTGGATTCACGCCCCAGGCAACCCCCGCCAAACACGCCTGCACAATGGCCGTCGGCGACGGCAGAAGCTGAGTCGCAGGAGGATTGCTTCGATGGCCACATCGACGGAGAAACTGGGCGTGCAACGTGTCCTTGCGATCGTACGCGACGATCGGAGCGCTCGCGGCGGCATCCGTCGAAAATCCCTTTGGAAAACTGCGTTTAACAAAAGCCGCACTGGCCGTGGCCCGGTACCGCATCACGCCAAGCGCCAGGACACGACACCCCTGTACCGCTTTGGACTCTGATGTGACGGCCCCCAGCACGCGCCCCGAACGCAGCCAGTCGTTCGTATGATCTTGGTCGTCGACAAAGACCTCCACGGGAACACCGGTCTGCAAAGAAAAGCGTGAAAACGCCGGTGAAATCCACGTCGCCAAACTGTCAGCGTTGACGGCGATGCCGATCGCCACCGGACGCGGCAGTTTTTCACCGCCGCCGGTGCCAACGCTCTTTTGCAGTTCTTGCTCCAGAAGTTCGACCTGCAGACCATGTCGATAAAGTGCCGCGCCCAGCGTTGTGGCGCGACAAGGATTGGCGCGCACCACAACAATGCCGCCGACTTGTTCCTCCAACTGTTTGATCCGTTGCGAGATCGCCGAAGGCGTCACATGAAGAACCTTTGCGGCCTTATCGAATCCCCCTTCGCGAACCACCGTGACCAGAGTCTCAAGCTGTGCCCGATCAATCGACATAAGATTAACTTAATCGACTTTAGAATGTTTAGCTTTCAATGTTCGCGACTTGGACCGTATCTTCAAAACATGATGCCCATTCGAAGCCTATTTTTGACCCTCTTCCTGCTTCCGGCTCTGGCCTGTGGCAAGGGCGATGATGGGTTCGCCCCCGTCGATTCCGGAGCGCTTGCACCCCGAGGCGGCACGCGACTCAAGGCCATGCTGGCAGAGGCTTCGGATGGGATCGCCGTGCTCTTGGGCTGGTGGGACAGCAAACTCGGAACACACTGCCGTTTCGTGGAGGCAGGCAATGCCCTTCGCTGCATGCCCATTGCTGGTCCAACAATTATTCGCTCGGGGATGGTCGACCAATCCGTACTACATGAATGGTTTTCGGATGCAGCCTGCAAAGAACCAGCAGTGCCACGCACCGATTCCACGCAGGAAGGCCAGTTGGGAAACTTTTTCGACGCGGGATGCTGGCGGGTGACGGGATATTTTCAGCTGGGACAACCACTGCCTGCAGGCACGGGCTTTCGCAAGTCCGGAGATAGCTGCACGCCAATTTCGGACGAGTTGTCCCCCACTCTCCTCCGGGTCGCGCCCGCGGTGCTGGAGGAGTTCGTCGAAGGTACGCCCGTTGTCGATACGACACACGGAGGGATTGTCGCCACCGTAAGCTTGCGGGGCGAGGATGGATCGCAACAGCCTTTTGGCCTTCGAGACACCGTCGGCGGTTTCGATTGCGTGCCTTCCGAGACCATTGACGGCGTCCGGTGCACGCCAATCAATACGGCCCGTGGCGACCGAGGCCTTTACCAGGATAACGCCTGCAGCATGGGCGCAGCGGTAAGTCCGTTGACCTGCACGCCACACCGAGAAATTCCTTTCGTCTCATTCCATGGTACCCAAAAGATCGCGGCCATTCACAGGGGTGGCGCGGCCCTTTCTCAGGGCTTCAGAAAGGAAGGGATCCGATGCGTCGCCGTCGATGCACCCAATAATATTTTCTCGATTGGCGTTCAAATGCCTTTGACGGTTTTCGCGGCCGCCGAGATCACTGAAAAACGAGGGCGCAGTCAATTGACCCAGACCATCTGGCGGGCGGGAAACGCGGTGCTTCCCCGATTTGATAGCGTGACCTCTGCGAAAAATTTTGCCTTCCCCTGCGCGTTGGCGACCACCGACGATGACGTGATCCGTTGCGCTCCGCCGCTACAGGTCGGAGCGCGTCCAGGTTTTGCCGACCCCGCTTGCCGCGACCCGGTTTGGCAAACGATGGTGCCGATCTTTTCGATTGAAGCTCGCGGCGAGCGCGTACCTATCGAGGGTGCGCCCGTGGCAATATCAATTCCCCGGGTGTTGCGCGTGCTTTCCGGAGGCGCGCCCTATATGGGACCGGTCTACTGGAAGAGCGCGAACTCTGAGTGCGTACTTCTGCCAAGCGTTCCAAACCCCAAGCAACCTTACCGTCGCGGGATGACCGATATTCCACCCAAAGATTTGATCGCGATGCCGTTTGTCGTTCGCTGAACGAGAGCCAGCGGCGAATTGATCCGACAGGGCAGTGGCGTTGTCATCGGCCATCTGGTCCCGCAGTAGTTTCAAGCGGTTCGCGGTGCGTATGCCACGAATGGCAAGGCCTAGCGTTAAAACAACTGTCGCAATGCCGAACGAGAGCGATGCCACTTTTTGCGAAACCTTTGCGATTTCGAGTCCAATCGCGATGACCACCGAGCCTCCGATCATGATTTCGCGTCCAGACTGGGCGTTTGCTTCGAACCAAACCCACTCGTCATCGCACGTGGCTGACGTGCGCAATCCATAGATCGGATTTGGCGGAATGTACCATTGAAGCGGAGTCAGAAACAGGAACGCCATGCCGAAACCAGCCACCCAAACAGAGACGACCGAGGTCGTTGCGCGACCGGAAAAACAATCGACGACAACGCCGAAAAAATCACACGCGACAAAAAGGTTCGCATTGAAAACAAAACCAAACGCAGCTCAGGACACGACGCTGCGCAAACGTACCACTACGCACGTGTATGCGCGGCCGAACTGTGTTACACCGGCTGAACGGCCACTCGATCCTTCCTTGTTCACGCGGAAGACGCCGTGCTTGTCGCTGTAAAACGCCACGGGCTTTCCGTGGTGACATAGATACGACTGCGTCGCCGCAAAGTAATCGAAGGCCGATTCGCTAACCACGAAACGCAATTCCATCAACCGTCCTGTCGCATCGTCCACATAGACCAACGCTGTGCAGCGGTCAGCCCGCGTCTCAAACCACTCGTGGTCGCTGCCATCAATCTGCACGAGTTCGCCAAGACATTGGCGGCGGTGCCGGGGCTGATGCACACGCCGTGTGCGCTCCGCACGGGTGAGCCACAATCCCGCCTCGGCGAGCCACCCACGCACTGTCTCGCGGCTCACGCGCATTCCATGGATCTCCACGAGCTTCTCGTGCGCCAGCTTCGGCCCGAAATCCGCGTAACGCTCGCGTACAAGCGCTACGACCGTCGCCTTCGTTTCACCCGTGATTTTGCGGCTGCTCGGCCGCCCTCGCTGGCGCGACACAAGTCCACTCAAACCGTCGGCTTTGAACTGTCGACACAGACGCTTCACTTGGCGCACGCTGAGCCCTAACTGTGCCGCGGCTTTCATCTGCGTCAGCCGTTTCTCAAGAACTCGACGGATCAGCTCGCTTCTCTCGATCTCTCGCGTGGACATGGTCACAAATTCCTTCGGCATGAGTCCACCCATGAGCACGCACAACGCGTCTCAAAGGGGACATTTCTACTTGGGCCGAAGGGGACATTTCTATTTGGGCGCTACGACCTGGAACTGCCCAATTACGGGAACGCAGACACAGTCCGCAGCGGGTCCGCTCGACTTCAATTGCGTGCCACCCAGTACCGATGCCAACGTGTCGAGCGATCTCAACGTCGATCGCGCCTGTGTCGGCTCGGGAACAAACGGAAATCCGGAGAGCCCACGCGGCGGCGATGACGTGCTTGCGGGCGGCCGGGTGGCAGCGGGACCGAATGGCATCCTGGACACTATCCCTTCAGGTGACGACGTGGTCGTCGGTGTGAACATCACGGTGGGCCCCGACGGCAACCTGAACACAACTCCGCTTGTGGACGACTTGATTCAAGGAGGAGTAGTGATCGACGGGCCGAATCGTACCTGCGAGACAGCCGCAGCCGGCGACGACGACACGCTTCGCTCGGTCAACAGCGTGCAACCGGCAACGCTGACCGGATACGACGACTGGGGCAATCTGAGGTACGACTTCGCGAATCAGTCGGACTTCTCCCCGGGCGTCAACCTATTCCAGTCAAATGCCACCGGGCCCGAGTTGACGTTCGTTCAGTCGCAGATCATCGAAGTAGAGAATACGTCTGCGGACCTCGTCATTACGCAGTCCGTGCGTCGCGAGGATGCGTCTCCAATGTTGCGCATCAGCCTGCAGGTCCTGAACCGCGGGCCACTTGGGGCAATCCAACCGACCGTTAACGTTCACTTGCCGACCGGACTACGCTTCGTCTCGTGCGGCGCCAGTGGTCTGGGCGTGTGCGGCGGTCGCGAGCGCTATCGAACGATCGCGTTCCCGATTCTGGCCTCGAACACGTTCGAAACGGCGACCCTGGTAGTCGAGCTAACCAGCACGCCTGCCCCTGACACATACCTGATCTCCTCCGTGGAAGCCGCCAGCAGCGATCCCCGGCGGAGTGACAACGTCGCACGTTCGTGCCTACTGCCGCCGCGGCCGGTAACGCGAGCAGTGCTACTCAGACCGTCGAAATCGTCGGGCGGCCAGCCCTTGCAGCCGCCGGGGCATTACAAATCGGTAACCGAGTGATCGTGCGTCATGGTTCCGGTGCACCTGCCACAGTCAGCACGCTTGGCAGCGATGATCTGACGATCGGGGTGGATGCACACGTGGGTGACGTTGTGGCTGCGCGCGGTGTCGAGGCTCGGAATCGCGCGCATGTGGACGGCTTCATCAAAGCGGGCGGCAGCTTCCGACGGGGGAACGGCGTTGTTGTCGGCGGAACAGTCGTGACCGGGGTGCTCCCGCAGCTTTTCCCGGCCCCAACGATAACGACTGTCTTCCCGCCCGTCGGCTCCGACGTAATGATCGAACCTGGCCGTACGGAAATGATTCGCCCGGGATCTTACGGCCAGGTCGTGTTGAAGCCGCGTTCCACCTTGACGCTCGTCGAGGGAACATTCCACATGCAATCGCTGATTGTCGAACCGGGAGCCCGCTTGGTGCTTGCGGGTGCCACGACCATTTTCGTTCGCAACCGTCTCCAGTGGAAGGGCAGCACGGCCGGAGCCGGTGGCGCGACGCCGCGCCTTTTCATTGGTTATGCGGGCATCGAGACTGTTTTCGTAGCGTCGCCGTTCACGGGGACCTTGATTGCGCCCGCTGCCCGGCTGGTCCTTTCGCCCGCCGGGGCTCCTGGCTTTCAGGGAGAGTTTTTCGCCAATCAGCTCGAAGTCGGCCCGGGCACAACGGTTATTCACGAGCCGTTTTCGTGCCCGTAGCGATTCCCCATTTTCCGTGAGCGCAACTTGCCGGCCTAGGAGCCTGTCGCGGTAATCGACAAACGTTCGTTTTGGGCGGTATCTCTACCCCTCCCCAGATCGAGATCGTCGCTCCAGGGGCACTCTGCGAGGTCGATTCTTGAACGCACCGATTACTCCAACAGGCTCCTAGGTCGGAAGTGGAAAGCGCAACACTACCCACAACCAACAACGCTTGCCCTGAAGGGTACGGCTCGGACGGCGTGTTTTGGAACAACTCCAAAATCTCCGTCGCATCAAGCGCTCGATCATAAAGCCGCAATTCGTCAATCCGTCCGTTCCATGGCAGCGAACCGCCCTGGTTCGAACCGATGTGCAAGCCAAAGGCAGATCTCCGGAGAAACTTCCTAGATGGAAGCCGTCGCGAATATCCGGCGCCGTGTGGCCCATATCAATTACAAAAACAGCCCATCGCTAAAATGTCGCTCAAACGGATCATTCGCGCGTGCCACGCCGCCCTTCAGCCCGGCGTCCCCAACGCAAGACTAGACGATACCCGTTTTGCCCAAACGTGGAATCGCGTAGCCCTTGCGCTCCTTGCGATGCAGAAACGCATTGGCTTTCGCGTTGCCCTTGAAGGACTCGGTTTTGCCATCGAAAATGAGGTCGGTTCCCATACGATAGGCAATGTTGCCGAGAGCAGGAAGCACGCTTGAGCGAAAACCCGATTCGATGTCGCAGTTCAGATCGGTCTGCTTGCCCGATCGCACAGCCGAGATGAAGTTGCTGAAGTGCCCGCCCATGCCTGTGCCGACGTGTTTTCCAGCGTCCGAGCGTTCTTCGCTTGGAACCTTCGAGGAATCGGGACCGAGTTCGTCCTTGCGACCAAAGTAGGTCTTCCAGTTGCCCTCGCCGTCTATCTCGAGGCGGCCTTCCTTGCCGTAGAAAATATTGCCGATCTTGAGAGTCCCGTCGGCGTTGGTGTACCACCCGCGTGTCTCGAATTGAAACAGCGTTCCGTCTGCGTATTCGAGCAAGGTGGTTTGCGTGTTGGGCGTCTCCTGCATCGAATCAAATAGGTAGTAGCCACCCTTCGATGAGATCTTGACCGGATACTCGTCCTTGTTGAGACCCCATCGACCCACATCGAATTGATGCGGCCCCTGGTTGCCCGTATCACCATTGCCGTAATCCCATTGCCAATGCCAGTTGTAATGAAAACGGTTGGGGTTAAAGGGCTTGACGGGCGCAGGGCCCATCCAGTTGTCGTAGTGAACCTTTTCAAGATACGCCGAGGTAAACGGTTCCATCGGTTCGCCATCGGTGGTCAAACGGAACTTTGAGCCCTCGGGCATGGGCCCGTCCGGATAACGCCCAATGTCCGCACGAGCCTTCAGGCAAAGGCCCTTGGCCATGTAGACCTTGCCCAGCTTTCCAGAGTGCAAATACTCAATCGCAGCACGCGTATTGTTGCGTGAACGGTTCTGAAATCCGGCCTGAACAAGAACTTTGTTTTGACGGGCAGCGTGAACCATCTGACGACCCTCGAAGATCGTCTGACAGCAAGGCTTCTCGACGTAGACGTGTTTCCCGGCCTGCGCAGCCCAAATGGTTGCGAGCGCGTGCCAGTGGTTCGGTATCGCAAAGGAAACCGCGTGGATATCCTTGTCCTCGAATACCTTGCGCATCTCCCATTCGGTGCCCGGTGCGTAACCTGCTTCGTCGTGGATCTTCTTGATGCGCGTCGCGAACAGGTTCTCATCAATGTCGCACAACGTTTTGAGCTGCACGTTGGGCTGACGGATGTAGTTGGTGATGTGCGCACCACCCTGCCCGCGAATGCCAATCACGGCCACGTTCACGCGATCGTTGGCACCAAGGACCCGCCCTGGAAAAAATGGACCCACAATGGCGGCCCCACCGATGGCGGCAGTGGTTTTCAAAAGCTGTCGTCGGTTCATCTTGGATTCCTGCTGACTCATGGCGACTCCTCGGCACAAACGGGTGAAAGGATGTTCATGCTGCCTCGTTTAATCTTCGGGATCAACAGCCGTTTTTGAGTTCCCGTCCTTTTTTCACCCCTGCGACGTAAGCTGTGTTCGGCTGCACACCGGAACCCCGTTTTTGTGAAGAACTCGCTCTACCGTCTCCACCACGCGAACTGCCTCGACTGGATGGCCGCACACCCGCCCGCATCCTTCGAGGCCATCGTCACGGACCCACCCTACGGACTGAAGGAATTTACCGACACCGAAAAACGCAAACTGCGCGCCAACAACGGCGGGATGTGGCGTATTCCACCAACCTTGAATGGCAAGCAACGCGCCCCCTTGCCGCGATTCACCGTACTCAACACCGAGGAGCGGCAGGCATTTTCAGATTTCATGTTGGCTTTTGCCAACGCAGCCTTGCGCGTATTGAAACCGGGCGGGCACATCTTTATCGCTTCCAATCCTCTCCTTTCGCACCGGGTTTGTGGTGCATTCGAGGCGATGGGCTTCGAGAAGCGTGGCGAGATCATTCGCCTCGTGACCACCTTGCGCGGCGGCGATCGACCCAAGAATGCACACGCCGAGTTCGCCGACGTGACCGTCATGCCCCGGTCAAGGTTCGAGCCGTGGCCGCTTTTTCGCAAACCGTATGACGGACGGGTTCAGGATGTCCTTCGCAAACACGGCACAGGGGCGCTTCGCCGCCCGTCGAAGGAACTCCCCTTTTCGGACGTCATCTCGTCTGCACCAACGCACCGGAAAGAGCGAGAGATCGCCCCGCACCCGTCGTTAAAGCCTCAGGCACTCATGCGAGCGCTGGTTCATGCGGCCCTTCCCCTCGGCAAGGGAACCGTTCTCGATCCGTTCATGGGTGCAGGTTCGACCGTCGCAGCAGCGGTTGCACTGGGCTACCGTGCGGTGGGAATTGAGTCCGATGCCACCTACTTCGATCTTGCCAAACGCGCGGTGCCTCTGTTGGCCGGACTCTAGCGCTGCTGGCCGAAGTTTTCTTCGTAGTCCGCGATTGCGGCATTGATGACTTCGTAGGCCCGGTCGGCGCCGTAAACTCTCTCCACCGTCACGGGCGAAGGCTGACCCGGGATCATCTTGTAAGTCAGGAAAAAGTGTCGCAGGCGCTCGAGCAAAGGCGGAGGCAACTGTCGCACATCCTGAATGCCGCTCATCACCTGGTCGTTGTCGAGAATCGCAATGATCTTGTCGTCGGCTTCCTCGCCATCGAGCGCCATGAGGCCGCCAATCACGCGGGCATGCAGCAAGATCTCGGGTCGATTGATCGGGCGTTCGCTGATGACACATATGTCGAGCGGATCGCCGTCACCCGACTTGGCCTTGGGATTGAAAGCCGCAATCCGCTTTCCGCAATACGTTCGAGGAATAAAGCCATAAAGCGTGGGAGCCATCGCCGAACTGCGTTGCGGTCGATCTACCCGCAGATAACCTGTCTCCTTGTCGATCTCGTATTTCACGAAATCGAAGGGGGTTAACTCGATATAGGCCTGAACGACCTTGGGGGCACGGGCACCCACATCCAGGCCGTGCCAGGGATGCGGACGCCAGCGATAGAAGGGAGGCGGAAATGACACGGTGTTACCAACCGGTTTAACCCGTCCTCTTTACAATTGGCAAGTCTCTTCGCCGCTGATGTCGACCACATATCTGGCTGAGTACGAGAATATCCTACCTTTTCCACTGGACGACCCGGCCTCAGTTTTGGTAAGGAGGCACCATAACAACTGAATAGGGGGGAAAAATGTGTGTGGAGAATTACAAAACTAAGCTTAATTTCGCCGGAACGGCGCTGTTTTTGGCGCTGTGCATGCCCGGAATGGCCGAGGCGAGAACCTCAATCGTTAAAGCGGGCGAAGCTCGTACGCCGGACCTGGCAGTTGAAACTGGCGGGCCGTTTCTCGACGGTACCCTCATTGATGTGACCCGGTGTCCGACGGATCCGTCACGAATGACGCATCGTTGCGGCGACGTGCTTGGGATCGCCATCGTCGAGACGCGCAGCGATCTGTCCAACTTTCGATTCGTTGACCAACCTGCGGAGAACTTTCAGGCGTTTCTTGAGCCGCCAGTATGTGATTCCGCGAAGCACGACGCTGAAATCGAAGTTCGGCGCTACGAAGGTCGCCCCTTTGCAGTGATTCAGCGGGTGGAATGTCGCAATTCGATAACGCTGAAAACGACCGCGTTCCATACCGTTCGCGGACTACCGGGATTCGAAAGCCTGTCGGCCAATATCGAGGCGGTCAACGTGGGGCGCCGCGCGCAGGCCGTGGCGGAGGCAAAAGCGCAGCAACGCGCGGACGATCACTTGCTGACGGTTTGGCCATTGCTTCAGACGATCTTGAGGAAAGAACGCGACCTCGCCATCGATCAGGCCTTCGCTGATCAAATCGAATCGCAACGTGTAAGCCGCCGACAACAGGAAGCGACACCGTCGACGGACGCCGAAAAGTCCCTTTCTGAATCCGAAACATCCCCCGCAGCACCTGCCTCGGACGAAATCGTCGTCATCATCAACGTCGACAAGTAGGGAGTGGTTGCTCGACCGAAGGGATTCGATCTAGAACCGAGGCATGTCGGACAAGGCCGCGACCTCCTCTCCCCAGTCCAGGTCTAAAACACTCAAGAAGCTCGCCAAGCTCGGTGCCTTCGTTGGCATTGTGGTCGGCGTCGGCATCCAGCTTATTCCGGTCGACGGCATTGGAACGAATCCCGAGGAACGCTTCACGCCGGATGCACCGCCCGAGGTTCTCGCCATCTTGCGCAAAGCGTGTTTCGATTGCCATAGCAACGAAACCGTTTGGCCGCTTTACGCGCGCCTGGCCCCCGGCTCCTGGTTGATGTCGCGCGACGTCAACAAGGGTCGCAACAAGATGAATATCTCCGAGTGGGGTGATTATGACGGCGAGGAACGCGGCTACGACAAAGAAACCGCGTGGGAGCAAATCGAAAAGGGTGAAATGCCGCCCTGGTTCTACATCTTGCCGTTCCACCCGGACGCGAAGCTGACCGACGCCGAAAAGGCGACCCTCAAGGCCTGGCTGCTCACGCCGGAAGCGGCAGAGCAAGATGATGACAGCGACGAGGACAAAAACCCGTCGCAAGGGAGCGACGCAGGCGCCCCGGCCCCCGACGCAGATTAGGCCCATCTTTCTCGAATGAAAGCCAACACCGAGAAGCGACGACGCCCAGAGCCCGCGCCATCACCGGACGAGCGCATCCTGTCGTTGATGTTGTTGTTGATGGGTGGAGATCGGATGATCCGCGAGGAGATCTTTGCGGCCATCCCGGCCTATGTGACCAGAAAATCCGAGGCGGGTGAGCGCAAATTCGAACGCGACAAAAAGGAACTTCGCGAGCTGGGCGTCTTGATAGAAGAAGACTCTGACGACCATTCCTACGCCATCAATCGACGCGACTACGAGCTGCCTGAACTTTCGCTTGATGACGAGGAACGCGAGGTATTGGTGCTCGCGGCGTCGGCCATGCGTTCCGCTCGCACGAACGATCACCGCGATCTGGTCGAGAACGCATTGCGAAAACTGGCCTTCGATCGCTTCGTTCACCCGGGCGGAAACGCCCCGAGCCATCTGGCATTCAATCTCGCTCCCCGTGATACGTCTGCCCGGTTTCGCCGCAATTTGGCGGCGCTCGAAACTGCGATCGAAACGCGCAAACGGGTCTCGATAACCTACGCCGGCGGAGACGGAAAACCCGCGACCCATCGCGCGGTCGATCCTTATGGCCTTGCGTACCGTGCGGGAGATTGGCAACTCGTTGGCTACTGTCATCTTCGCAAGACCTTGCGAACGTTTCGGGTCGATCGCATCCAAAGCCTCAAGCTGGGAAAACGACCCGACAGTCCCGACTTCGAGATCCCGGCAACGTTCAGTCTCTCGCAGTATCTGCAGCGCTCGCCCTGGCTTTTCGAGGCGGGGGCCGACGCAAAAAAGGAAATCATCACGCTTGAGATTGCGCCCGAGCGGGCCTGGGTCGCTGACGAAAACTTCGGGGAGACGGCACGACGCGAAACCTTCGAGCGTGAGGGTCAACCCTGGACCCGTATCACATTTTCCTCGGCAAACCCTGAGTATATTGTGTCGCGAGCGCTCGACGCGGCGGGCTTTCTACGCGTGGTTGCACCCAAATCCCTGCGGAAACGGATCCAGGACGATGCAACTCGAATCGCGATGTGCTACGAATTTCCGTCGACGCATGCTGGTGGAGACCGACGATGAGTGCCCTCACCGAGCGACTCCGGCGAGCGCTCTTTCTTGTGCCCTACCTTGCCCGTCGCAAGAACGGCGTAACGCTCGATGAACTTGCCGACATTGCGGGAACCACACGAGCCCGGCTCGACACCGAGTTGAACACACTGATGATGGTGGGGCGTCCAGGGGGAACGCCGGACGACTATGTGACGATCACGCGAGAGGGCACCGGCACCCGTGCGCGATTCGGAGTGCTATCGACCGCGGGTCTGCGTCGCCCACCGCGGCTAACGTCTGGCGAAGGCTTTGCATTGCTGCTTGGCCTTTCCACTCTGAAAGACGCCGGCATCCCCGCGCTTGAAGACGTTGCCCGTCGCGTGAGCCGAAAGATTGAGAAAGCGTTGCGCGGCAGCGAATCGCCTTCCGTAGCACGTGAGGCCCGGATCGTCATCGAACGCGACGGTACCACGCGAAAAAAGCCCGGAAGCGACTCGGCGGACGGATCCGTTGTCGAAACCCTCGAGCGCGCGCGAAAACAGCATCGGGTGGTCGAGCTCGACTATTCGTCGCTCGCGAGCCAACGCCGCAAGGTGCTTCAGGTCGAGCCCTATGGCCTCCTCAACCACACGGGGTTTTGGTACCTGGTCGGCAAAAGCCTGTCGCACGGTGCCGATCGACCCTACCTATTCAAGGTCGAACGCATCTTGTCCGCAAAGATCCTGGAACAAAAGTTCACGACCCCTTCGGGTTTCAAGCTTGAGGCCTTCGTCAACGAAAGCGGATTCGTTTCAATGGCGCACTCTGTCCGGATCACGCTTCGGGTGGAGGGAGAAACCGCGAAGAAGATGCGCACCCAGTGGAAAAAGGTTCGCTCGCTCGCCCGTGGTGGTTTCGAGGTGACCTTCAAGGAACATCCGGGTGGGTGGCTAACGGCTTGGATCCTGAGGCAGGGAGCCGACGTGACGGTCGTCGAACCGCCGGAATTACAGAAGTCCGTGGCAATCATGGCGCGAAACATCGCGCGCGCACACGAATAGCCGTCGCCTGTCGCCGCGTTTTTCCGGGAACCGTGTCAGTCCGGTGGTAAAAATGGGAACCGTGGGCGAAACCGTTGACTTGCACATCTATCGGAGCAATCGCACCGAGGCGCTGGTCGCGCAGCTTGCGGAAAACGTAGCACGGACCGCGGGTGGCCCTTTTGATACCGAGACCATCATTGTCCAGGGACGGGGAATGGCGGTATGGCTGTCGCAGCAGCTCGCACTTGCGCATGGCGTGTGGGCCGGAGCGGAATATCCCTTTCCCCGTCGGTACGTCGAACGTTGCATGCGCTCGGTGCTGGCGGGCAAGGCGATCGAGGTCGGGCTGGTAGACGAGGAGCGGTTGCGCTGGGCCGTGCTGCAACAGCTTCCGGCCCTGTGTTCACGACCGGAGTTCAAACGCCTGCAATCCTACATTGAGGGCAAAGAACGCGGCATTCGACTCTTTCAACTGGCGGATCGCATCGCCCGGCGGTTCGATGAATACCTGACCTACCGCCCTGAAATGATGCGCGAATGGGACAGGGGAAAAAGCGACCTTCCCGAGGCCCACGCCTGGCAACCGATCCTTTGGCGCGCGGTTGCGGAACGCCTCGCACAAACCGGCGGGTGCAACCACATGGCTTCGCTTGAACGCGACTTCATGGCGGCGCTTTCGCGTGGCGTTGTTCCCCAAGGATTGCCCAAGCGAATTTCACTGATGGGATTGTCGACGCTGCCGCCGCTATATTTTCGGATCATTGCGGCCCTGTGTCCGCAGGTGGAAACCCATCTCTACCTATTTTCGCCTGGAGAAGGCGATTGGTGGAACCAAACGAAGCCCGAGCACATCACCCGCGCCCTCGAAGCGGACGCGGAGCTTGAGGCGCTGCATCTGGATGACGGACATCCCCTGCTTGCTTCCATGGGCAGTCTGGGAGCCGAGTTTCAGCGATCGCTCGAGGAGACCGTCGAAGCACTGCAGGTTCGCTTTCAGGAACACGACCTCTATGGAGAGCCCGGGACCGGTTCGGTTTTGGGGAACGTACAACACGCGATCTACGCAAGCACCCAGGGTGAAACACGAAAACGCCGGCCCCGCATCCAGTCAGCCGATCGAAGCATCACGATCCATTCGTGTCACAGTCCCATGCGAGAAGTCGAAGTCCTGCATGACCAGTTGCTGAACTTGCTCACGGGAAAAGATCCAACCTGCAAACCACACGAAGTCGTGGTCTTGTTGCCCGACGTTGACACCTATGCTCCCTTCGTTGAGGCGGTTTTCGAACGCGATGCTGCCGACCCACGCTTTATTCCCTATCGAATCGCGGACCGTCCAATTCAGGTTGACAGCCCCGTCATCGCGTCACTTTCGCGCATCCTCGACATTGTCGAATCCAGATTGAGCGCGCCGCAGGTTTTGGATTTGCTCACGTTCGATCCCATCGCCCGTCAATTCGAGCTCGACGCGACCCAGATCGACAAGATTACCGAATGGGTGACGAGGGCGAACATCCGCTGGGGGAAAGACGGCAAACACCGAACGACCCATGGGCAGCCAGGGAACGAAGCCAACACCTGGACCTTTGGTTTCGATCGCCTGCTATTGGGGTATGCACTGCCGACGAACGAACTGGCCACGTTTGCCGATGTGCTGCCCTTTGACGATCTCGAAGGCAACGACGCCATATTGCTCGGACGGCTCACCGAGTTCGTTTCGGCCCTGTTCGCGCAACTCGAAAAACTCCGCGGGGTGCGCAGCCTGGTGGCATGGCGGGACCTCCTCACGGAAACCCTGGACACCCTTTTGCAGCGTGATCAGCGAACCGAGTGGCAACACCAGCGCCTTCGAGAAACGTTGTCCGAGATTGTCGAATCCGCCGAGACTGCCGGATTCGACGAACCGGTCGATCTGCGGGTGATTCGCCTGTTGCTCGAAGCGCGCGTGGATGCTGCGTTTCCCGAGCGTGGATTTCTGAGCGGGGGCGTCACCTTCTGCGCGATGGTTCCGATGCGCTCGATTCCCTTCCGAGTGGTTTGTTTACTCGGCCTGAACGACGGCGCGTTTCCCAGGAGCGGAAAAACGGTCGACTTCGATCTCATCAAGCGGGGACCGGAGCCTTCGAGGCCCGGTGATCGCGATCGACGCAAGGACGACCGCTATCTCTTCCTCGAAACCATGTTGGCGGCCCGCGAACAATTGCTCATTACTTACACGGGGCAAAGTATCCGTGACAACAACCACCGTCCGCCGTCCGTCGTCGTGAGCGAACTCATCGACAGCATCGCCGACACGCACTTGCCACCCAAACAGGACACTGACCAGGACAACGACGACCTTGATCGGCGGCGCGCAATCGAAAATCACCTCGTGATTCGGCATCCGCTTCAAAGTTTTTCTCGCCGATATTTCGATCGTTCGGATCCACAGTTGTTCAGCTACGCCGACGACAATGCCCGAGGCGCAGTCGCATTGACGCCATCGCGCACACCGGCCGACCCCTTCATCAAGGCCGAGTTGCCAGCACCGAGTGCAGACAGCGTACCTGGAAAAGAACAAACGATTGCACTACAGGATCTTGCCCGCTTTCTGAAAGATCCTGCTCAGTACCTTTGCAATCGGAGGCTCAACATCAGTTTTCGAGAAGAACTGGTTGACGTTCCCGCGCGTGAACCCATCGAACTCGATGGACTCGACAGTTGGCAACTGGGGGATCTGCGACTGAAACATGCGCAAGCGGGCCTATCGAATGATCAATCCCTGGCATTGTTTCGGGCGGCGGGGCTTTTGCCGATCGGTACCGTTGGACGCCTCGCGTTTGACGAGGTGGTCGAGGTTGCCGACGCAATCATGGAAAAGGTGCGCGAATTCCGTGTGGGCACGCAACTGCCATCGGTTTCTATCAACCAGGTGCTGGAGCCAGGCGTGCGCCTCGAGGGAACCTTGACGAATCGCTGGCCAGGCGGCGTCGTGACGTTTCAGTTCTCGCGCATCAGCAAAAAGCAACTGCTTGAGCTATGGGTGCGGCATCTGGCCCTGTGCTGCGAATCATCGGAAACGGATGCACCGAAGACGACGCTCATCGGGCGACCGTCCAAAAAAACGGAGAAATTCCGCGGTAAAGAAGCCAAGAAAGACAAAGACGGCGCGGCCGCGGTTTCGTTCCGCTGGGTGGCCGATGCACGCAGACACCTTGCCGCAATCGCCCGAGTGTATCAATTGGGCATGCGGGCACCGCTCGCTTTTGCGCCCGAAAGCAGTGGAGATTTCGCAACTCAGATCCGCTTGAACCGTCCGGTTGAGACCGCTTTTGCCGAGGCGATCAGAACCTACGAGGGCGCATTCTATAGTGGCGAGAGGGATCAGAATCCCTATCTGCAGCGTCTCTTCGGGGAGGACACGCCGCCTTTCGATCGAACCTTTCACGTCGGTCCCGACTTCGCAACGCTGGCGCGCGGCATCTTCGACCCGCTGATGAACGCCATGGATGCAGTCGAGCCAAGGGGAAAATGATGAACGCGCCGTTCGAGGATTTCGACGCACTCAAGGTTTTGCTGCAGGGACGAAACATCATCGACGCGAGCGCCGGAACCGGCAAAACCCACGCCATCACCACGCTTGTCGTACGGTTACTGATCGAGAATCGAATCGACATCCGAAAGATCCTCGTGGTTACCTTTACCGAGGCGGCCACGGCCGAGTTGCGCTCCCGTATCCGCGCCCGTCTGCACGAGGCACTTGTCACCTTTCGCTCGCTCGAGGAAAACCCAACCCAGGGACAGGGGACGATGTTTGAGAAAGAGCCGGAGCTGCTGACTTATGCGCGAGCTCGGAAAAACATTCGCGTCGATCGCCACCGAATCGAGCGTGCGCTCGCCGACATCGACGAGGCCCCCATTTCGACCATCCACGGATTTTGCCATCGCATCCTGCACGACGCAGCCTTCGAGAGCGGCGTCCTCTTCGAGACCGAAATGGTCTCAGACCTCGGGCCCATGCGGGACGAAATTCTGTGCGACTACTGGTCGAATGTCATGGCCAGCGCGAGCGATGCGGACATCGCGATACTGAACGACGCCGACATTCTTCCGTCAAAACTCACCCAACTCGCCGATCGAAGCGCGCGCGATCCCGATCTGCGGATTCTCCCGGAGCGTGTGGCCGACAACCGGCTTGAATGTTTTGCACGCATGCAGTCCACCTGGGACCACAAGGCCGTCGAAGCGTTGCTCCACAGTGGCACCCAGATCACCAAGCAAACCGTTATAAAGCCGTCAACGTTTACCGGCTGGGTCGACGAGGTAGAGCAATACCTCAAGCGGGTGCCGTCGTCCGATGCGTTGGCCCTGGGTGTCCCGAAGGGCGTGAAAAAACTGGAGGCTGGCGCCATCTTGCCTGCCTTCAAACATGCCCATCCCTTTTTCCGTGCAGCCGAAGATTTCTGTGACGCGCACAAGGCTTTCACCGGACGACAGAATCCGGTCGTTCTTTCTTACAAAAAAGGGCTTGTCGAATATGTGCGCGCCGAACTCCCTCGTCGCAAAGCTGCCGGGGGGGTTCTGTCCTTCGACGATCTGTTGCACAAGCTTCGTCACGCACTTTCAGGCCCGACCGGTCAACGCCTCGCCCAGGTCATTCACGAGCAGTACCAGGCCGCTCTGATCGATGAGTTCCAGGATACCGATCCAATTCAGTTCGAGATCTTCAGCAAAATCTATTCGGACGCGAGCCTGCCGCTGTTTTTGATTGGCGATCCGAAACAGGCCATCTATGCATTCCGTGGCGCCGATATTCTCGCCTACCTCAACGCTGTGTCTGCCCCGGGCAGCAAGCGTTACACGATGACGATGAATTATCGCTCGGACCGTGCCCTTGTCCCTGCGATTGGCCACTTGTTTGCTCGCGAAGGCGGACCGGAAAGGCCGTTTCTTCTCGAGGAAATCAACTTTCAGCAGGTTAAACCCCGCGACAATGCAAGCGATCGATTCGTTGCCGGGGGCCCCTTTCTTCCAGAGCCCATCGAAATCTTGTTTTGCGACGTGGGCACCGGCGGCATGACGAAAGACACGGTGGATCGCCTGTTGCCGCGAGCCATTGCTGCCGACATCTCCGCGCTCATCCGCAGTGGCAGCGAAATTCTCGATGGGGATGGCAAGCAGGCGGTAAAGGCAGGCGATATCGCGGTTCTGACCCGAACCAACAAGCAGTGTTTTGCTTTTCAAGAGGCCCTGCGTGCGCTCCACATTCCCGCCGTGGTGCTCGGCGACGAAAGCGTCTTCAGATCCGAACAAGCAAACCAGTTGCAACGCATTTTATCGGCCATCGTCGAGCCGACGAATCCCAAAAAACTCCGAAACGCCCTCGTGACAACCATGCTCGGCGTCACCGGTACGCAACTCGTCGAAATGGAAGAGGCGCCCGAACAATGGGACGAATGGGCGACTCTCATGCGCACGTGGAGCGATCTATGGAAAGAGCGCGGTTTCGTACAAATGTTCCGCTCGTTGTTGGATGTGGGCGGGGCACGCGCACGCGTTCTGGCGCTTGCAGACGGTGAGCGCAGCATGACCAACATCCTGCACCTCGGCGAGTTGCTCCACGCTGCAAGCCGTGAATCTCATCTGGGTCCACCCGGCCTTCTGCACTGGCTCAACCAAATGTGTTCCGAAACGGGGCCTGTTTCCGAAGGCATCGAAATTCGGCTTGAGAGCGACGAGGCCGCCGTGAAGCTCACCACGATTCACAAGGCCAAGGGACTTGAGTACCCTGTCGTCTATTGCCCCTATCTGTGGGACGGATGGCTCCTGAATAGCAATGACAAATTCGATGTCCCCTTTCATGACCGTGATCGCTCGCTGGCAATCGACATTGGTTCCGCCGACATCAATCAGCATCGTGAACTGGCAGAAGAAGAATCCCTCGCCGAAAATCTTCGACTGGCCTATGTGGCGCTCACGCGTGCCAAACAGAAGATGTTTGTGGTGTGGGGAAAGCTGCCGAATGTCGACACGAGTGGCCTTGGCTATTTGTTGCACCCGCCGTCCGGTCCAGTTCACGTGGCCGCATTGAAGGATCGAGGCGCGGCATTCGATGATGCCTTCTTGCGCAAGGGGATCGAAACGCTTCGCCGGAGCGGCCCTGCGGGCAAAGGCATTGGCCTCCGAACCTGGGATATGTCTGCGCTCGCCAACGAGGGTCAGCTCCCGCTTCCCGGCGAAGCGGAGGCCACGAGCCTTGAGGCGCGCAAAGTCGACCGTCCAATTCGGGCCTGGTGGCGAACCTCTAGCTTCTCGGGTCTTGTTGCCAACCGCTCGGTGCTCGAAAACGACATTCTGCAAGGTCGAGAACGCGATGACGGACGGCCGCGCGATGAAGGGCCATCGAGCGCTTCGCCGTCTCGTTTTCCCGACACACCGGTCGCTCTTGCAAAATTTCCACGGGGCGCGCATGCAGGAAATTTTTTTCACGCCGTACTGGAGCACCTCGACTTCACCGACAAGGACGCCATCTCGACCGTGGTGGACGAACAGCTTCGCCAGCATGGCTTCGCTGTCGAGGAGTGGAGCGAAACCGTAACACAGGCAGTCGACCACTTCTTGAGTCTGCCGATCGTTGCAGGCGACGCATCGTTTGCGCTCGACCAGGTGCATCCGGATAAACGGCTCAACGAGTGGGAGTTCTTCGTTCCGGTTGCAAGCGAAAGAACCACCCGGGGAAAACTCAGCACTTTGACCTGCAAGGGATTGGCCGAGGTCTTCCGCAAACACGAAAGTGCGGAAATTCCAGCGCGCTATGCCTCGCAGCTTGCAGAACTGAACTTTCTCCCGGTCGAAGGATTCATGAAGGGCTTCCTCGATCTGCTTTTTGAACACGATGGACGGTTCTACGTCTGCGACTACAAGAGCAATCATCTGGGTGACACGCTGAACACCTACACACCGGCGTCAATGGCAGTGGCGATGTCCCATGGCCATTACTATCTTCAGTACCATCTGTACATCCTGGCCGTTCACCGCCACCTGCAACGGACCTTGCCGAACTACGATTACGAGAAACACATGGGAGGAGCGGTTTATCTGTTTCTGCGCGGGATGGGTCGCGTGGAAGCCGAAGGCCAACCCGGAGTCTTTTTCGAGAAGCCACCCCGTGCAAGGATCGAGGCGCTATCGACGCTCATGCAGGGATCTTTTGCAAAGGATCAGCCATGACCATCGGCCTTGAAGAACTCGTCAAAATTGGATTGTTGTCGCCACTTGATCGGCACTTTGCCCTGTCCATTGTGCGCCTCGGACGCGAGTCGAATCCGATGGTTGAGCTTGCCGCCGCGGTTGCCAGCAGAGCCGTATCACGCGGCCACATTTGTGCCGACCTCAATGATCTCCATACGAATGGATGGCTCGCAGACGACGACACACCCGTCTCGAGAATGGACCTACCCTCGCCAAAGGCTTGGAGCGCCGCCTTGCGAAAGAGCCCTCTTGTGGCGGCCCATCCCGATCCGAGGCATCCGCGCCCGCTCGTGTTTGATGAACAGGGACGACTTTATCTGTATCGATATGCCGACTACCAACGCCGTTTGGCGTCGCAAATCAAGGATCGCGCCAGCATCGCGGAGAAACCGAACCAGGAACTTTTGCAGGCGGGCCTTGCGCGGCTTTTCCCGGGAACCGATGCAAACGACGCACAGCGAAGGGCTGCCGAGCTGGCCGTTTCCCGTCGATTCTCGGTCATTTCGGGTGGACCAGGGACGGGGAAAACCTACACGGTGGCCAAGATACTGGCGCTGTTGCAGGAGCAAGCACTCGCACTGGGAAACGCGCCGCTGCGAATTCAGTTGATGGCCCCCACCGGGAAAGCCGCGCAACGCTTGGGCGAATCGATCGCCAACAGCATCGACACCTTGAACGTCGATGCAAAAACGCGCGACGCCATTCCCAGAACGGCGTCGACGCTTCACCGGGGCCTCGGACGACGCGCCGACAGTGCAACACGATTCCGTCACAATTCCGAAAACCCACTGCCAGCCGATGTGGTGATCGTGGATGAAGCATCCATGGTGGATCTCGCCATGATGACCAAGCTCATTGAGGCCATTCCCAGCGCCGGGCGACTGATCTTGCTGGGCGACAAAGACCAGTTGGCCTCGGTCGAAGCGGGCGCAATTCTCGGCGACATCTATGCGGCGGGACTTGAAAATTGCACAGCGGAGTTAACCCATAGCCATCGCTACGACGGCACGAGTGGCATTGGACAGCTTGCCCGGGCCGTCATCGCAGGCGACGCGGATCGGGCTATGCACGCACTCGCAACGGCCAATCGTGTTGCATTACGCGAGTTGGAATCCATCTCGGATCTGGGGCGCGTACTGACTCCGGTGGTCAATGCGACCTTTATGCACCTGCGACGTGCAGCGCCCGCCGAAAAACTATCCATCCTGTCCGAGTTACGGATTCTCACCGCCCACCGGAATGGCCCCTTTGGTGCCACGCATTGCAATCCAATCGTGGAACAAATCCTTGGCAACGCCAATCACCTGCAACTCGATCGCGACTGGTATGAAGGCCGACCGATCATCGTCACTGCCAACGACTACCAGCTTGATCTTTGGAACGGGGACGTGGGCGTCATCGGGCGGGCCGAAGAGAACGCATCCCTCGCGGCCTTCTTTCAGGGACGGGATCGCAATACCTTGCGTCACCTCTCGCCCGCACGCCTGCCCGACCACGAAACCGTCTTCGCCATGACGGTCCACAAAAGCCAGGGCTCCGAGTTTGGACGCATTTTGCTGCTTCTCCCCGATCGGCCGTCCCCGGTCCTGACGCGAGAACTCATCTACACCGCCATCACCCGCGCCCGGGATCACGTGGACATTTGCGGCAGCGAAAGCGTCTTGCGCCACGCCATCGGCCGTCGGGTCCGGCGGGCCTCGGGTCTTGTCGATCTGCTGCGCAGCGCATAGTCGGACTGTGCGCTGGATCCCCGGCCGTAGAAAAAATCGCTTCCGGGTATTCAGTATACCGGTACTATACAACTATGAGGTTCAAATTCCTGCTCGGTCTTTCACTCGCCCTGTCGCTGCTTTCGGGCGGCTCGATCTCGACGGCGGCCCCCTCTGCAAAAAGGTCCGACACCCTGCAATGGTGGCAGGACTCGCGCTTTGGGATGTTCATTCACTTCGGCGTCTACTCGACCCTGGCCCGCGGCGAGTGGGTTCGCAGCGTCGAGAAGATTTCGGTCGAGGGCTACCAGCCCTTCGTCGATTCGTTCAACCCGGTGGATTACGACGCACGCAAGATGGCCCGCATTGCGAAGGCCGCCGGAATGAAATACGCGGTCATGACCGCCAAGCATCACGATGGCTTTTGTTTGTTCGACAGCAAACTGACCGACTACAAGTCCACAAAGACACCAATCAAACGCGACCTGATTCGCGAGTTCGTCGACGCATTTCGAGCAGAAGGTCTACGGGTCGGGCTCTATTATTCATTGCTCGACTGGCACCACCCGGACTATCCACATTACGGCGACAACCACCATCCGGCGCGCGACGATGCGGCTTTTAAAGACCGCAAGCACGACTTCAACAAGTACCTGACCTACATGCACGGTCAGATCAAAGAGCTGGTCACGAACTACGGTCGCATCGACATCTTCTGGTTTGATTTTTCCTACGGCAATTTGAAGGGCGATGCGTGGAAAGCAGAAGAGCTCGTGCGCGTGGTGCGCACCCACCAGCCGCACGCCATTCTCAACAATCGTCTTGCCGGAGATGGCGTCAATCACAGCACGGGTTACGGCGACTTCATCACACCGGAACAGGATTTACCCGACAGCATTCCGGTCGACGCGGTGGGAAAACCCGTTCCGTGGGAGAGCTGTCTAACCCTCAATCAAAGCTGGGGCTACAACGCAACAGACAACCGATGGAAATCATCGCGGCAACTTGTGGGGGCACTCATCAACGCCGTGAGCAAAGGTGGCAACCTGCTCTTGAACGTGGGCCCGGATGGTCGCGGGAACATTCCTGAACGGTCCGTCCAA
>Ga0163147_10002090_pt1 | contig 29069 bp, 30 predicted proteins | sample OliLakLV19MP6G1_FD_148597 | JGI IMG/M metagenome (GOLD analysis project Ga0163147, IMG submission 148597) | Freshwater microbial mat bacterial communities from Lake Vanda, McMurdo Dry Valleys, Antarctica- Oligotrophic Lake LV.19.MP6.G1 | ecosystem: Environmental > Aquatic > Freshwater > Lake >...
GATGTGTTTATGGCTCGTACTGATTCACCCACTAAGGAGTAACCAGCATGACCTTATTTGAAGTAATTCGAGATATCATCAATCCTGCAGCACTGCTGCTACCAGCATCCATGGACTCGTCTCGGGCGCGAGTTATGCTGATAGCAATCGCTCTGCAGGAATCCCGATTCACGCACCGGCTGCAGATCATGGGACCAGCCCGCGGGTTCTGGCAGTTTGAGAGGGCAGGTGGAACGCTTGGAGTGTTGCAGCACGCAGCATCAAAACCTTATGCACTCGAGACTTGTGATACTCTGAACTGCGCTCCAAACTCGCGAGCCGTGTATATGCAAATCGCTACTGATGATTTGCTAGCGTGCTGCTTTGCTCGCCTACTGCTGTACACAGACCCGCGCCCCCTGCCGCAGATCGGCGATATCGAGGGATCCTGGCAGTATTACCTTAACAACTGGCGTCCAGGGAAGCCGCATCGGCGCACCTGGAACGAGCTATACGACGAAGCTACTATGTTTGTAGCTGTTTCGGAGATGTGACATTCCTTACTTGTAGTTTTCTAGCCTTCATGAGATACTACAAACATTAGATATTCCGTTTAGGAGAAAGCTCATGGCTATTCAAGAGAAAACTATGCAAGGCGGTGGACTGCCTGAAATTCTAATGCAATTGCTTGGCAGTAAAAGCAGTACCAAGCAGTCTACCAAGGCTAATACTGGGCCGTTGCAGCAGGTATTTAATCAAGCGTCGCAGCCTATGGATCAAGGGCTGTATGATAACCTGATTGCTAGCATCATGCAATCAGGGGCGGCGCAAGTACCGACACTGACAGCTGCCTTAGCTAATGCTACTGGCGGCCGCTCTAGTGGTAATAGTGCACTAGCACTCGCATTGCAAGAGCAGATGCTCCGAAGCTCCAAGGACTCTGCCACTGCAATCCTGTCGCAAAAGAATGCACAGCAGCAGGTTGCAGGAAATGCAGCAGCTGGGATTGCACAGGCTACCAAGAGCAGCACTACTACGGAAAAAGCCGGCACTGGTGGGAATCCCTTGGCCCTGGCACTTGGCGGATTTCTTCTGAATCAAGCTGACAAGCGTGGCTGGATGGACAAACTTGGTGGTATGTTTGGCGGGACTGCTGCGTCTCCCACTGCCATGGCTAGCAATTTCCCAGTGTCTGCTCCTTCATTCGGCACAGCAGACTCTTTGCAGGGTACTCCGCAGTTTTCTCCTAACATGCTGACTAGCGTCCCTGGCAGCGACTTTGGATTGGCTGGAGAGTTTACAGCGCCCACTAGCGGCGGGATTGACTTTAGTAACTTTGGCGGCGGGGGAGATCCTGGGTTCAGCGACCTTCTCAGTGGGTTTGATTTTGGCGGTGCCAGCGATGCTTTCGGCTCATTCAATCTGCCAGACTTTGGTGGCGCCTTAACAGGTGGAGTTGGAAGCTTCGGCGATATCTCGATGCTTGATGAAAACCTTTTTAACTTCATCCCTTCGTTTGCAGATGGTGGTGTAGTGCGGAATCGTGCTAACATGGGACCTGCTCAGCGGCGCCAAGGTCAAGCAGCTATCAATGAGGTAGTCACTCCGACGCTTGGATCTTCTGCTAGTACGGGCCTAGGCAGCAACACGCTTATGGAAATGATTACTCGTATGAATGGTGCGGCTCAGGCAAACCCTGCAAAACAGGGGGCTCCTATGGAAGCTACTAGTGGCATTGGGGATACTACTCCAGGACGCACGACTGCTGGCGGTGAGCTTAACCGCCTGTCTGGAAATCCTTTAGGGCAGAAAGTAGGTACCGCATTTGCCAGTGCTATTATTGGTATGATGGCCCCACAAATAGCTTACGGGGTCACAGGATCAATACCTGCAGCACAGCTTGCTAATCCTCTCGGGCGCGCAGCAGGACTTCCAATAGGTAGCCAGCTTGGTGCATTAATAGCAATGGCTAGAGCTGCTATGGCTGAGCACGACGCGACTACAGCAATCGAGTCTGCAGAAGATCCGCTTGGTGCTTTCCTTGCAGGACTTGCAGGTACTGGTGCTCTTGTTGGCGATACCAGCGGCCTTAGCAGCGACAACCGTGCAGCAGGTGCAAATGCTCTTAGCAGTGTCACTGGGATGGATGAGATCAGTGCCTTGCTGGCGACTAGTAGCGGCTTCGGAACTATGGATCCAGGTCAGGGTGGCGGAAGCATCGGAGGCTTTGGCGATCGTGGCCCTGGAGGATCTTCTGGAGAAGCAGGAGCAGTTGCTGGTGGAGCAACTCCTGCAGGGCCTGGAGACTTTGCAGATGGTGGTATGATTACAGGTCCAGGTACTGGCACCAGTGACAGCATCCTTGCCAAGAATAAAACTCCCGGTGGAAAGCCGATCAAAGTTTCCAACGGAGAAAGGATCATACCAGCGGACACAGCGCTCCGCTACAAAGATCTGTTCGATCACTTGGTTGCAATGAGTCACACTCCTGTAAAACGGTAGTAGCATGAAGTTCAGTCCTGATGAGGTCTTTGCCGAGATTGAGCGTCAAGCTCCTACTTTTGGCATTGATCCTAAAATAGCTAAAGCATTCCTACTGGCAGAGAACACTGCTGACGGAGTGCTTAAGTCGGGGTCTGAACTTCGTGGTGATAGAGTATCAAAAGCCAAAGCTCGTGGCTTATTCCAGACTCTGCCTTCTACTGAAGAAGCACTGAAGCGTCAAGGTTTTCTACCTTCAGGCTGGCAGTTTAATTCTGGAGACATGCTAGGTCAAGTTACTGCTGGCCTTGCAGCGATGAAAGAAATGAGAAGTCGTCAGAGTGATCCAGATGATGTACTGGAGCTTGGCGCTATGTATAACGGAGGCACTGCTCCTTGGAGAGCCTACCGTGAAGGGAATCTTGCCGGTATCCCTAGAGATACTCAGGGGTACTTTAAGAAGTTACAGACAGCATTAGGATTGGAGCAAAAACCTATGGGCGCACAAGCAATCGAGAAGGCAGCAGCAGCCGGTGTAGCTAGCAACCCCGTTAGCACCAGTGCTAGCACTTCTCGGACTACCTCCACACGCAGTAGCCTCTTTGACCCTACTGCGTTTGCGGCTGCTATGAATTCTACGATGGAACTCATTCGGAGTGGTGGCAGCATTGACACTGCTATGGAGGAACTGGGGCGAGCAGCAGCTAGTCGCAAGGAGGCTGAGGCTGCACAGCAGGCAGCCATCGGACAATATTCTATTGATGCTGGTGCAGCCGTAGTAGCAAAGACAGCGATTGATGCTACTAATGCAGCTCAGCGGCGCGACACTCTGCGAATAGCGAATCTTGATCCAGCTGAGATCAACAACAGGTTCAATCAAACTAGCGAGCTAATCAATCGGCTTGACCCTTTCCGCGAACAGCTTGGTACTGAGATTGACCGCCGCCAAAGCATCGGCTTCTTTGATAATCCGCTTGAGTTCTTAGTTAACTCAGTGCGCTTGCCTGGCATGATTGGTGAATACAACACAGTTGTAAGAAAGCAAAACCGTGCTGCAGAGTCTCTTAAAGAGCTTCAAGGTCTTGCAGGAACTCAACAGGCTCTTACCGCTTCTATTGATGCTGATGTTATTACTGCGGCGGGACGCTTTGCTGCAGCAACAGAAGCAAGCAAAGCCCAGGAAGTCCTGGCACGAGCGCAAGCTGAGGCTGCTGGTGCTGTTGGTCGTGACGCTGCTAATGCTGCTGCCTTGGCAGGCCAACGGGCTACAGCTGCACTGTCTCTTGCTCAGCTGACTAAGCAGATTCGGATGGACAATGAAGGCATGAGTGAACGCGACGCTGCCAGGCAAGCAGAGAAAGTGCAAGTCGATAAAATCAATGAGTACATGAAACTCATTGGCTCTGAGACGCAGTATACTCCTGAGCAATTCAAGATCATTGGATCTGAGCAGCGCACTCGTTTGATTAATGCTGCAGGCACTGGCGTCATTGCTAAGACGTTCTCTGAAGCTGCAGCTAACATCGATCAGATGGGAAATCACAATACGATCGCAGCAACTGGGGATGCCGCTGCGATGAATTGGTTCCGAGCAACTATTAATGAGGCTCAGAAGACAACAGCAGAAGATACAGCCACGGCTGTTGCTCAATCCCGGATAACAGGAAAGCCTGTAAAGACTGAAGAAATCCGGCAAGGAAATCTTGACCGACTGCAAGAAGTCTACCAAGCGCAAACTACTAACATGCGGACGGCGTCTGAGAACAATCCTATCAAGCTTGCGTATCCAGCAATTGCTAAGATGGAGCAGTTCAATGGAAATCCTATTGCTGAGTTTATCAAGCAATACGGCCCACTGGCTAAGGATCCACTGTATCAGAAGATTGATGAGAAGGTCATCCTTGATCGTATCACTGTGGGGATTGAGCAAGGGAAATACACCAGTGGCCAAGCCGCCCAGTTCATTGGTGACTTCTATCGGAAGGCTGTTGACATTCAAGCGCAGCGCACCAAATATGCGCTCTTTGGACTTGACAAGCCTATTAATGGCTACACAGTGGCTATTCCTGAATCTGGATTCTTTACCCTAAAACGTAACAGTCAAAACGCGGGAGTAATCAACATGGCAGATCAAGCACAAGTTGAATTATATCTCATTCGTAATACCGCCGCTCGTGTCCGTGCTACCGATGCTGGTCCCAAGAACCTAATGGGTTCTGGTGTTGGAGGATTCCGATAATGGGACTCTTTTCTGACTCTCTAGTCTACGCAGCAGACTCTGCAGCAGTTCAAGCTGGTGATCTGTCATTTGGGCAGAAGGCTGGAGCCAGTCTCAGCGGGGCTGTAATCTCTGGGCTTGGTAGCATTTATAATACTGGAGCTGCTGCGGCTAATGCACTTGGTGCTAACGTAGAAGAGCTCAGTACGTATAATACGCTGCAGCGTTTGGATGACGATTGGGCGACGTATTATAAAGCAAATGCTACTGCCATTGATGTTGGTGGATTTATAGCTACGTCTCTTATTCCTGGGATGGCCGCGGTCAAGGGACTTAATGCTGTTCGGGCCGGCGAAGCTACTGGTGCTTTTGGGCGAGCATTAAATTTTACTCGCACGCGGCAGGCAGCTTCGCTAGAGCGAGGACTTGCAGAGCTAGCAGTTGAAGGCGGCTCCGTGTTTACCCGGATCAACAAGAACAAGATGGCTACGCTTGGTTGGGGGTTTGCAGACCAGACGCTGCAAGCTGCTTTCTTTGAACTTGGCGTAGCTGTTACTATGAAGCAGTCTCCACTGCTTGCAGATGATAGCTGGTGGGACATTGGTAAATTCATGGCTACAGGCGCTGCTCTTGGCGGTGCCATCGGCGGTGGACTCACAGCTCTTGGAATCAACAAGGCGTTTAAGGTAGCTGTCAAAGAAGTCAGCCGCCGCAGTAATGACTACACGGCGCTTAGCGGTCTTGGTAAGCTCGGGCTGGATACTGGCGACGAGGCCATTGGAATTCTTGATTCTATCCTGCGGCTTCCGACTGAGGTGCTTGAGCGCGACAAGTTCCTGGAACTGACATTTCCTCTTGGCTCTGGCCCTGTCACGCGCAGAGTAGATTTGACAACCGTTCTTACTAACGTCACAAGGAGCAGCACCAAGCGAGCAATGGAAGAGTTTGAAATCAAACTGCGGGAAGTAGTCGGCGGCAATAAAGCTGGTGTTGGTGGCGTAGAACCTGAAACTGCACAAGCATTCTCTCAGTACGTTCTTGGGCGATACGTAAAACTGAAACAAGCTAATGCATCACCGTCAGCCATTCGTGAAGATATGGGGGATGTTCTTTATAATCTCCGCAACGTCAAAGCTGTGACTGATGAACCCTTCTATGATGCATCCGACTTGTTCTATTTCAGGAAATCACTGACCCCTGAAGAAGTTGCCAAAGTAACCAGCATTGAAGACTTGCGAGATTTGCAAGTTAGGAACACCCCGTTCGGTAAAGCTGAGCAGGCGTATAATAAACCCTACATCTTTACCGGCACTAAAGAACAATTCAAGGCAGAGAGATTAGCAATTATTGGAGGTAAGGGTGATGATGCGTTTCCTACTCTTGAAGCTGCTTGGAAAGCTGGTTTTAATATTGCTAAGACTCCAGATGGCGCTCTTAGAATTAACCAAAAGTCCCCACTCTGGAAGCAGGTACAAGATCCAGTCTTTGACGCCCGGCGATATCTTAATACTCGCACAGGTGCAATCAGTGAGGATGCTGTGCTGACCGCTGCTGACAGAATGCCTGGCGGCAAGGCACTCAAGGTAGATCCGGGCGGTGTCACTCTGGATATGCCGGAGGGCCTCAAGCGCGTAAAAATGAGCGAAGGCTACAAAGCTGGAGAGTCTATCGCATACGCCACTGCTAGGCATGCGTGGGCCTCAAAACTCAGTGATGACCAGCTGCCTGCAATCATTGATGCAGCTGATATCTCCCTGCTTCAGCGGCTAACTCTGCTGCCACCAGGTGCTAAAGATGCATTGCAGATTCGCCTGCTTGATGGCACTCTTGTCTCAGGAGAAGATGCTACTCGTGTATTGCTGAATAGCAAAGTTGATGGCTTGAAACTAGAATTCTCCACTGGGCCTTCTGGCAGCAAAGACATTAGAGAACTGGCTTATCGCTACGCAGTCTCTGAGTCTTGGCTGGAAGCTCTTATTGCTAAAGAGTTTGGGGCAAGTGTGAGAAGCTTAGACGAGCTATCCAAGGGGATGAATCGTAATCTTGAGGACTTCTTGTTACGAGAGAATCTCTTGGCAACGTATGCCAAGCCTACGCAATTCCAATACATGGATGATGCGTTTGCTAAACTCCCTGCAAAGCAGAAGGTGAAAGAGATAGTAGAACTAGCTGGCCGCCATGGTGGACAATTTGTCACTGGCGAACTAGCTTACGCCTACCGCGTGCAGGCTGCTGTTAGAGCTAATCAGAATGCATCAGCTAGTGTGCTAGGTGCTGAGAAGCATGCCAGGCTAATCAAGCTGAATCAAGATGCCGCAGGACTTGCAGATTCTCTTGGATCTGGAGCTAGCTTCCTGGGATCAAGCAACGCTAGCTACGGTGACACCCTGCGGCTTGCTTCACAGGATACGGGCAAGCATGTCCACCAGTGGATTCAGGACTCTAGTAATGATATCACTAGCGCATTCGCTTCTATTGGCGCCAAGCTTCTCAGTAATCCCCGGGCGGGAGCTGAGGTAGGAATAGTGACTGCGGTACTACGGAACAGCCCTGAGAAGTTTGTGCGTATGCCAAGCCTCTTAAACGATTCTAACACTCTTATCATTCGCGAGCTTGATGAGTTTATAGGTGATCCTATCAAGTTTGCTACTAAGGAAGCAGAGTTTCTAGCAGCTGGTCGTAGGACTCGCATTGATGTGAAATATCAAGACGCCATGGATTGGCTGGTAATGCATCAGAAACTGACAAGTGAGCGCACGCAGAAGCAAAGCGTACTTGCGTCGGCGCGAGGACTCGTCAGTAACAAAGACTCTGCTGTATTTTACGCACCGCCAGTAGATACTAATTACTTCCAGCACTTTGCGTTTGTGCGCCCAGTGGAAGGCCGCGCATTCAGCACTAGCGAAGTGTCTATGATCTTTGGCCGCGATGCTGCAGAATTGCAAAAGCGGATTGCTCTTGTTGACCAGCAAAAGTTTGACGTCATTACTAAAGACGCAGGCGAAAGATACAAGAAGGCCAAGGGTGACTACGACTTTGACCAGACAATCAACGAACGTAATATTGATTCCTCGTTGCAGCGGACTGGTGCCTTGGCCAACTTCTTCCCAGAGACTAGGACGCAGAACATCATTGAAGACTATCTCCGCTGGCACCAGAATCAAGGGAGTCGGCTCATACGGAACGCGGTTGAGAGTAACTACTCACAGCAGGTAGAAGAACTGCGGGCGCTAGGGAAAAGCTACTCCGAAGATGCGACTTCAAAGTTCTCAGGAACTCTACGCGCTGCTAAGTCTGAGATCACTAATCCCTACGAGGATTATATCAAGACCATGCTGGATGTTTCCAAGCGTAGCGAGTATAGCTTTTTCCACCAGGCCAATGAATTTGTAGATGCTCTCGGGACTAGAGCTTACAGGGTGCTAGCTGATATTACTGGCAAAGCTCAGAAGGGTTTGCTGCCATACACTGAAGCTAATGCTATCATGCAGAGGCATGGCATTGGTGGCATGTACTCTGGCGGTTTAGATTATTTCACCAGTAACGTACCTAGGGATCGCAGCCTGGTCAAGGAGTTTGTAGCTAAAGCAAACACACTGCTTGCAAACCTAGTGCTGCGTTTCGACTTTGCTCAGTCTATCATGAACGTAGTCTCTACGCCATTGCTGCTCAGCACTGAGCTTGCGAGTATTAGAAGTCTGGCGGCCAAAGATCCTACAAACATCGGGGCGTTGGCAGAGTTAACTCGCGTAGCAGTTCCAGGTATGCCGGGCCAAAGCATCCCCAGTACTATGAAGTTGTTGCATCGCGCAATAGCAAATTTCCACGGCCCTGAGAAAACTGCGCTGGTAAAGCGATACTCAGACAATGGTGACATCAAAGATACTCTGGCTCTTTACCACTCTGCTATCAGTGACCTCGGCGTTAGTCCTAACTTCAAGGTGTTCTCTGATGGAGTCACTGCGGCTGCTGACAAGGTAGCGACACTGACAGGAAATAACTGGGCAGAAGAATTTACTCGGTTCGTATCTGCTGACGTGATGCGACAACTGACAGAGCCTCTTGTCAAAAGTGGTAGGCTTTCTCTGCAAGAATCTAATGCATATATCAGCACTTTTGTAAACCGCGTGCAAGGAAATTACATTTCCAGCCAGCGGCCCGTAGTCTTTCAAGGAGTACTCGGTGGAGCCATTGGTTTGTTTCAGACTTATTCCTTTAACTTGCTCCAACAGCTCTTGCGGCATGTCGAAAACAAAGATGCCAGAGCAGTTGCAACGATGTTCGGAATGCAATCGGGATTGTTTGGTCTTAACGGAACCCCACTATTTGACGCAATCAATACTCATGTCATCGGTACAGCGGCAGTTAACCAAGGACACTACGACGCCTACTCAATTGCGCCTGGACTTCTAGGAAAAGAAGTAGGAGACTGGCTGATGTATGGCACAGTTTCTGCTATGCCTGGCTTCGGAGATAAGTGGCCAGCACTGTATTCTCGTGGTGATATCAACCCACGGCACATGACAATCCTGCCGCTGACCCCTACCGCAGTTCCTGCGATTGATGCTAGTATCCGTGTTGTAAGCAACATCATGGACATTGGTAAGAAGCTAGTAGGCGGTGCAGATATCAGTGAAACTCTGCTGCAAGGGCTGGAGCATAATGGTATAAACCGCCCGCTTGCAGGACTCGCGCAGGTGGTCGGGCGCCAAAGCACCACTAGCAAGGGGGCCTTGATATCAGCTTCTAGTGATATGGAACTCATTGGTACTGCGTCTCGCATCCTAGGTGCTAAGCCTATGGATGAAGCTATCGCACTTAATAATATGTACCGGCTGAAAGCATACCAAGCGTCTGATCGTGATCGCATGACTGCGCTAGGTGAAGTGGTGAAAACTAAACTCACTAAAGGCGGCACTCCTACTGAGGAGGAAATGCTAGAGTTCATGGGAAATTATGCCAAGATTGGTGGACGTGTTGAGAATTTTAATGCCACGCTGCAAAGCTGGATGAAGGATTCTAACATTTCTACTGTTGAAAAAATGCGAGCATCCTTTAGGACTACTACGGGCCAGCGCTTAAATGAAATCATGGGCGGTGTCGGACTTCCTGGATATACACCGGAACCTGCCAGTGGTATAGTGACAGAGTAGAAATCCAGCCTATTCCAGATTAACAGTTTTAGGAGCTAACAGTTATGACTAATCGTACCGCGTATCGTAACCAGGGTGGAATGCCAACTTGGCAACAGATTAATGATCCTGGGAAAGCGGATGAGAATTTTTTGCGTTTGGTAAACGGCGTAGTGGTGGATGGGGCTGGGGATTTAATTACCACCTACGCATCCGGCAAGCTGTCTAAACTGGCAGGCAACCGCAACGAACCGCTCGACATAACTTATGCGAACGGGCGCGTGCAATACGTAGCAAATGCGCAGCCGCCGTGGATGTATCTCACCTCGAATGGCCCTGTAAATTTCATGCTGCAAACCGCTATTCGTGGAAGTGGCTTTGGGGTCGGTGGTGAGATCCATTGCATTAGCACTTTCGACAAGAAGTTTTACAAATACACCGCAGGCGCATGGACTGGCCCCCTATCCGCTGCTATTGACGCATCTGGCGGGCTTTTCACGCTGATGTATATGGATTCGCGGGGCAACTTGTTTGCAAGCTGGAGCGGATCGTCGAGTAAAGCGCTCTACCGATCTGCTGACGGCGGCGCCACGTGGACGACGGTGCTTGGCGCAGCCGATCTGCCGGATACTGATGACCACATCGGGTCGATGGCGGAATCTGACAACGGCTATTTGTTTGCCACAGGCTACAACTCGGTAGCTGCTGCGCCCACAGCAGTCAATAAAATCTGGCGCAGCATTGATGGAGGGGCTACCTGGGTCAACATCACCCCGAATCTTGCCTTCCAGTACCAGCGACACACGCACTCCGTAACTTGGGACATTTATCGCAAATGCCTCTGGCTCGGGGGAGGAGATAGCTCAGGGCAGTTCATTCAAGTTTCTAGCGACTATGGCAATACGTGGGCATCGTGGACCGCCAGTTTTCAATGCACGGCCATTGTTGCTGACGCTGATTACGTCTACTACTGTAGCGATCTTGCTGGCGATCATGGACTTTACCGGGCGCGTGGTGCTACTGTTGCGCAGGTGCTGGCGACAACCCCCCGCCGCGTGGCCAAGATCACCGACATTGCAGGCACTGACGGCACAGAGTTTGCCTGGTGGGGAGATACTAACGCGCAAGGGCAGGTTTACTTTCCGTACAGCAAGGGGGCTAAAGCTGCGGTGCTAGCTTCCTCTGATCAAGGCTTGTCGTGGACGGATGTGCTGGACACGCAAGTTTCGGGAACGCTGAATTTTGGGCCTGAGTTTGTACGTGTCAGTAAATACAAGAGCGGTTGGGATGGTTTCAACATCAGTGCAAGCACCACAGTGCGGTACTCTATCCGGTGGCGCGTCTATCCTTCGGCCATGGAGTGGCTTGTGAATAACGTGAATGGTGATGACGATTTCGGAGACGGCATCAGTACTGCGACAAAGACAGTGCCGGAGTTTGGTGTCAAACCTAATGCAGTCGTCAAGTTGTCTAGCAACTACTCTGCAAATGCCAGTCTAGGATGAAAGGGCTTGCTGCTCGACACCAATGGCTACTCGCTCGGAACTGCCGTTTCTGGAGCGGTTGCAGTCAATGAGACGTTCGAGGGCACATCGTCTCTTACAGTCACTGCAGCAGCTAGCGGAACGGTCGATCAGGTATCAACGACAAATCCGTTTGCAGGAACCCGCTGCGCTCGTTGTATCACTGCAGCGTCCGCTGGTAGCACGGCGCTCGTCGTCAAGGCGACGATCATACCCGGCGTCAGTGGTGACACCGTATGGGGTCGAGGCGACTTCCATCTTGCGACGGCCACGATCACAGCATCGACCATTATTCTGCAAATGCAGGCTGGCGTAAGCGTCATCATTGACACGACGGCGGGAGGTGGGGGATTGTGCGTGCAGACCAACGCTGACAGCAAGATCTTCCGGCAGGTGCTGGATGACTATGTTGCATTCCCGCAGGCGCAATACGTCAACGTCAAGTTGGCTGTGTACCTGCATGCAACAAAGGGAGAAATACGCCTGTGGCAGAACGGGATACTGGTTCTTTTTGTGAAGGGTGTAAATACGATTGGCACCTTCGTCGGCACTGTACGCATGGGCGTTACATCAGCGCAAATCCTAACGATGGACGTTGATAACGTCAAAGCGTCACTCAACGTCGATCCTGATCTTCCGCTGGCGTACATGCTAAACGGTGCCGGGCAGCTTTTGCTGCGTGAGCTTGAGCGCAGCGAGTATTAATTCCCATCCCCTGCCGGTACACTAGCAACTCTTAGCTAAGACCACAAATAGAAAAGCCCTCGATGTGAGGGCTTTTTTACGTCTGGAGATTTAGTAGCGCTTGTTATTCTGTATCTATGTGCTTCGCTTTAAACGCTGCAATAGTGTCGCCGATCTTATCATTCCTGCTAATCGCCTGAGCATCAGAGTACTCGAAATCCTTGTAGCGTTTAGCCAGCTTGGCCATGTTAGCATCAAGAATCTGCTGGCGATCAAGCTTCAGCGCCTGCCGCAAGCCTTCAAGATAATACTCCAAGTCTCCAAGCTCCTCAATAACATTATCCATATTCAGCTCTTTGCCGTAGATTGCATTCTTCTTGATTGCATCAAGCAACTCGCCAGCCTCACCACTGATTCCAATCACCATGTGAATGAGATCTACTTTGATATCACTGAGATCAAGATTGATTACGTGAGGATCTTTCTTAGTCTTTCTCACCATTTCGCTATGAGTAATCCTGGCAGGTTTGGGCAGTGCGGGCGTGGTCTGGGTATTTGCTGCAAATCCAAGAGCTTCCCGCATGTATGTTTCGCGAGCGATCATCTCAGCAGTTTCCGCGCTTGTCAATCCTGCTGCAAGTTCAATACCTTCTCGGATCTCTGTTTTAATCCTGTTGAGCGCAGCAAGCTCCGCATCAACAGCAGTCCAAGGCTCTGACCCCGCTCGCGTCAGTTTATTCTTATCTTGTGTCCCTGCTTGTGCGTGATAGTCTTGCATGATTTTTCCATTGGTAATCCAGTCTGCGAATGCTTTGATTTCTGGCGGCGCATCAGGCCACAGATTGGCGCCACGTTGAATCAACTCCTTGAATGCGGGTACATCAGGCTGGTCGATAAGCCAGACACTCGCGCTATCTAAGCGACGTATGCTAATTGTGATAGTTGTCATCTCATTTCTTCCAGTAATTTGAAATCAACAAACAGCGCTTGCCTATTCATCGGGCGTTGCAGTGGCAGAAATCCTGTAACTCCCTTCTTAGAATCTGGTGGCTGTATTTTACCAGATTGCATAAGTCCCTGTAGGATATCTGTTAGGGCGTCTCTCTTGTCAAGATCGCGAGACACTACCTTCCAGAGATCCTCAAACGTCAGTGCTTTCTTAGCTTCATACAATGCTGTCATCACAGCTTGTGTAGCCTCACTATTCTTGCTCTTACCAAACTCGCCCAAGGCTTTGCTCATACCAGCCTCTGCATGTGTGAGCAGTGTGTTTGCCATCAGCACATCTTGCATGTCTATGTTGGTGCTGCATCTCATGGCAGTGACAATAAGCAGTAGCTTCATCAGGTGTGAGAATCTCCTAGTAGAGTAATATTTGAACCTGAAATCTTCTAGCTCCTGCCACGAAGAATAGATCATAACTAGCGCATCTTTGGCGGCCTTAGTTATTGTTGCTTCCCCGCGGACCTCAGCTTTAATCCTTCCAAGTAACTCGCAGATTCCTTCAGCAAGCTCTGCTGGTGGTTTTGGAGGGAACGCAATTTTTCTGCCACTAGGCTCTCCATGAATGAGAAGCAGGCGTGACATGAACCCTTGTCCAATGGATTGAGCAGGAAATGCTTCCTGCAATCCAGTATGGGTATTGCCCCCGAGGAGGGAGATAGTAGGCTGATAGATGGATACGCTCTTAGAATTCTTGAGCCGGTACTTATAACTTGCAGACTCATCATCCCAATCCCAGAGGCTACCGAGGAGTGAGAGAAAATCAAGATTTCCGCTACCGGTGAACTCATTAAATTCATCAGCGACAATAAAGACTTCTCTAGGGTGTCCGTCACCGCTAGTCGCGTTGTCGGTAATCTCAAGATTTCTAAGGACATCTTCAGATGTAATACTTTCAGACTTAGGAGATCTTCCTCCCGTTCGCCCATTGCTTCTATTTGCATAACTATCTCCTGAGTTGAATTCATTCTCTGGCAAACCTTCTAGGTCTAGAAGGAACTTTTCTTTCGTCGTCTTTTCCGCACTAAAGAAATCATAGCCACTAACTGCTAACAGTTTCCTGCTCAGCTTAATGGCGCTGGATTTTCTGGTACCTGGGTTTCCTATAAGCATGACATAGCTGTTAGGAAAGATTCTAGTGGTGCCGTGAGGAAACCAAAACTGCCGGCCAAGCATGGCGCCAATGCAGCCTAGCAAGCTCCAGCGATGATAGGTTTTCGGGGCCTCCGTGTCTTTGGTGTATTGGAAATACATCGCAAAGAGATCTCCTGGCGGCGGCGTCGCTGCACGTAGCAATGGAACTACACTCATTTGAGTTCGCTCCAGCGAGTCTTTCCAGCACTGATGTCGCTAGGGATAAACATATTTCTCGTGACTCCATCGGCGCCCTTGACTGCAACAGTTGTGTTCATTATCCCTGCTATTATCTCCGGTATATCAGATCGTATTTCTTTATACTGAAAGAGGATAGAGTCGTGAATCTGCGCTTTAATTCTAACCACACCTCGGAGGGCGCACTCGATAAGTCTCCCATCTTTATAGTAACTATTATATACGGAAGCTCTCCAGACATTGTAAAACTCTTCATTGATAATATCAACGGAAAGATTCTGCGGAGGATGCGCGACTGCGGCATTGAGAAGCGGCTTGTTACTTCTGCTTGGCTTGCCAAAGAAAATCCTAGTCCAGCCTCGCGGAGAAACAATGCGGCCTGTAGTGTTAACCTCTTTAATAATATGGTCATACCAAAGTCCTTTAACTCGGGGGTAGGTTTTCTCGTAAACATCTAGCATGTATCGGCACACTTGCTTGAGAGAGTACAATGCTGGCAATTTAAGAATGAGCTTAGCATGAGCGACTTTGGCCGGACCCATAGTTGCAAGCATCACGTTTTCACCCATGTTATAGTTTGCTCCGTGGTTGACACGCTTTGCTAAGTCCCGCAGATCTTTGTCTAACTGCTTGTGCAGGACTTCGTCATAGATTTTCTCGTAGGGTACGCCAAAGAAACTGGCAGCATTCCAGGAGTGGTAATCATGCGGCCCTTCAACAAGATCTATTAGGGCAGTCTCTCCAGCAAGATACGCAACACACCTTGCCTCTGACTGAGCCTTATCAATCTCTGCAAGTAGCCAGCCTGGATCAGACATGACGCACTGTTTAACAGCGTCGCCCCTGGGCACAACTTGGATCGGAAATCCACACCAGTAGTTGGAAGCTCCGCTAGCAAGCCTGCCAGTATCTGTACCTGCGGGGTTAAGTTTGTAATGGAGTCTCCCATTCCAGAACTTCTCCGCAACAAAATACGTTGACAGCAGCTTCTTCTCTTTCTTAATCTCTACAAGCTCTGTGAGAATTCTGTTATTCAAGGGATGACTGGCTTGAGCTTTAAGCATGTTGGCAGCATCAGTGCTTTCAAGATTCTTAAGCCCAAGGACAGTGAAAAGATTCATCACCTGCTTTGGTGAATTCAAATTGAAAGCAGGAGCTGCGATCATCTTAACAAACTCACGCTCACGGGAGTCTGCATCAATACGCTTTTTCTCAGCAACAATCTTAGCTCGCTCGCTATCCCACTTGAGGCCCTCTACTTCGCAGTGAAGGCTAGGGAATACTAATGGAAACTCTTTCAGGTAATTCTTAATAGCGTATGGTTCGCAAAGCTCTAGCAGCGCGAGATATGCATTAAGAGTAGCCCAACAATCACGAGCATTGTAGCGGTAGTAATCGCTAAGATCACCAGACTTGCCATCATCCTTCCAATAGCGTACTTTTCTGATTGCATATGCAGTAATGAAATCGAGTCGTTTAGGGTACTCCGACCACATGCTATGGAATAAATGCTGGGTATCATGGAGCCAATTATAGATAGGGCAACACCAGCGCATAAAATAGAGACTATCATATAAACCATTTTGCATCACCTTAGGTTGTGGGAGATTGTTAAAACGCTGGACCCACGCGTGGAAGAACATGTCTGTGAATGGAATTACCAGGCACTCTGTAGTATGCGTCTTAGGAAAGTACGCGCAATAGCCTACGCAGTTGATCCTACGATCTGGATCGTCTATCAGTGTCTCAATGTCTACGCTGATAAGAATGCTGTCTTGGCGCCAGACTTCGAAGATAGCATCGAGGTTGGCGGGAGTAGCAAGAGTCCAAGTGAACTTGGTTTGCGGAAAGAAGCTGTCAGGCTTGGTTAGCTTACTGATGAACCGCTTTGCAGCTGGCGTAGCATGCGGCTGCGTTATCAGATTGGCTAGAGGATTGATGAAAACTACTGGGATCTTGGCGCCCGGAGTCTCTATCAGTGAGCCTTGGTAATCATCTAGCGTGATGCCGCGCCTGTTGTTCGGCGGTGTGAAATCTGCTTGAGCAAACAACAGTTTCTTTAAGAATTCTGCATCCGTACAAACAATGCCAGCAATGCCGCCAGTGCTTTTAGCAACAGTAGATTCTAAATCTGTGATGGTGAGCGGTGTACGCAGCAGTGATTTCCATGCTACGTTATCGCCTGCTGTGAGGCCCGCTAGTTTATGCTGGTAACTTCCGTCATCTGGAGTACCAAGGTGAAGAAGTGTTTTCATGGGGGCCAGTAGTTAAAACTATTTGGAGGATGCTGTTGGTTTCCTAACGGCCACTTGTTGCTTTATTCGCAAAGCTCATTGGACTAGCTAGTACTTTGAACAGCATCCACCAAATAGAATTGGGGAGAAGGTGAGCAGTTTGAAGTCATGCTCAGGACTGAAGCTAGTAGCAGTGCTGGCGTCACTTCGCCGAGCTTTTAAGGACTGTGCCAACTGCTACCAACCTAATCAAGCCACCGTGATATTCACTACGTTACCGTAGATCTTATCTGGATCTTCCTTGTCCTTGCGAGTCTTGACAAGACCAGAAATCTGCACACGCTTGACGTGATCCCGCACCAGTTCCCCGATGTTGGTGCATTCAAAGTGCTCGGAGAACGGCTTCAGGAACTTCTTCAAGTTACCAACGCCGAACTGGTTGTCCAAGAAGAACGCAGTGCTGAACTTGGTTCCAGGAAGCACTTCAACGCTTGCAGGATCTGCCAGTTCCACTGTTTCGATCACAGTGAATGAAGCTTCCACTGCTTGCTTGTTGACGATCTCCTTCACGTCAGTCGTGACTTCCAAGACGTAGCTGCCAGCAGGCGGCACTTCAAAGGAAGGCAAGTCTGCCAGTTGGTCAATGTCCATGCTAAACAGCGTATTGACATCAATTGCTTTATTATCAGCCATATTATCCTCGTATATATGAGAAGTTTAAGAACAGTTCAATTGCGACCGCATTGCGGCTATCAGGGCAACGCCCTAGAATCAATGATAGCGCCAGCCAGTTCTGGTTTCAGCTGGCGCTCATCTTGCAGAATAGAGTAGCAGCCAGCATAGCCTGCTACATCGAGAATAGAATCCTTGTGGTCAGGACTCTTGGAAAGCCTTGCCATCTTCACAGCAATCATGCAGAGTGCTACCAGCTCCGGTGTGATCCTCGCAGTCGGAGCAAGCTGCGGCGCCAAGATACCTTGCCACAGCATTGCAATCTGGGAAAAGTTCTGCAGCTTATCGCCGTAGTCTTGCTGGCGATCTCCTGTGATCGTAGCCTGCGCTCGCAGAAGCATGGATTCTCTCATTTGAATAACTCCAGTAGTGATGGCGTCTCCGCCGTTTCAAGAACCTTGCCAGCCCTTGAGCCAAGAACAATGCTGTTGCTGTAGGTAGTGCTACTAGCTGCCTTGTGCTTCTTATTGACGAGTTCGCAATAAACTACGTCGTCAAAATACTTTGCAAATGTCTTGGAGAATTGCGAGGTACCGCCAATTGGTACTATCTTCTTCTTGCCATCCTCCATTTCAACCAGCTGCTCGTGGCTAATAACTACTACGTTGAAGGGAGCCTGCTGGAGAATCGAAAAGATCCTATCAAGGACACGACCCTGCTTGGCATAGTCATCCCAGTCTGGCTTCTTATCGTAATTATCTTTGAGGATAATGTCCCGCTGGATGTAGTTCATAATAGACATGGCCAACTGTGAGGCGCTGTCTATTACCATAACATCCTGGTTGGTGAATTCTCCTACGTTGATAGGCGAGCTAGCAGTAGGATCTGCTTTGCACTTCACGCAATTCACAGTGCCATGGGCATGGCAGATTTGGTGAGTGCCGCCCTTGATGACACGCAGTAACGTGTCAACAGCAACTGGAAACGTCTGCGTATCTGGGATGTGGAAGTAATTAATATTGTCCAACCACTCCTTCTTAACCCTGGGAGAATTGAATAGCGTCTTGATGCCATCCTCAAGATCAAACCAGTGGAGCTTGTAGCTCTGCGACAGCTGACCTACCAGATCAGTCTTGCCTGTCTTGGGACCACCATAAACTAGGATCTTCCTAGAGAGTGATGGCTTGTAGTCTGAGAGTTTCATGGCTTGCCCCTAGATGAATGTATAAATTTTTGCGACAGAATAAACAGTATACACGAAGCTATTCCTTTGTCAACCCCGAATTTCGTTTATTGTTAGGGAGTTTATGACTTCTCCCGCTGGGCTGCTACCAATTCGGCCAGCGTAAACGTGTAGTCTACTATCGGAAAATCTGCCAGTGTTTGCAGCTTTGGCGGCACGACTCCTGGAAACAGGGAGGAGTTGCGCATCTGGCAAGTGCCATACCATTCGCACTTACGGCCCCACTTGTTAACGCAAGAGTCTCCGCGCTTAGGATAAAACTCCAATTCTTCATACTTTGCAAGTACTGAATGTGTAATCAGTAGATCCTGCAACCACTCCGCCCGCTGTGCGCGGTTCTTGGGGAATGGCATCAATGTGAACTCACGAGTCTTACTGGAGTAGACAATGTAGAAGACTTCGTAGTCACTACCTGGTAGTCCGAGTTCTTTAGAGATAGCATCCACAACAACACTATAGCCAAGAGCCTGATACGAATTAGCATAAGCCGCCTCATCAACAGTTTCTAACCCAGTAGTCTTACCCTCCCACACTGCCAGCCTCTTGCTCTCTTTGTGCTGCAAGATTGTATCAATGTGGCCCACATGGAAGTACCCGTTAGCAGTGTCTACTGCAAAAGATAGCTCAACAGCAGGCTTGCCGTTCGGTAGAGTCAGCACTTCCCACTCGCTGAGATGCTGCTGGTAGAACCAAGCAAACTTCTCGACAGCGAGTAACGCCCAGTGGATACTCTTACCTGCGGGCTTACCACTCTTGTCAGTTTTCTCTTGGTCGTAGGGTGCTCTCCATGCTGTGAACGCAGCAAACTGCGCAGCAACTAAGCTACCTGTTGCTGCGTAAGTTTGAATGCCTGCGCCAACTGCGTGGCCATAAGCAAAATCGTAATTGACTACGACTGTTGAAGGCCCCGGTAGATCTACATCCTTGGCGCCCGAAGAAGCTCTAAGCATGCCCAGTTCGTAACGCCTTGGACACTCATGCAGCCCTTGCAGCTTAGAGTTGCTAGTCACGTTTCCATGAGCTACAATTTTCCTGTAGGCTTTATCGGAGGTATTCCCAGAGATGCTTGTAGCCGTGCCAATCGCGTTAGCTGTGGGACTGGCGCTGAAGAAATCTGCTGTGCCAGTGTCGGCCCCAGAAAAGATTTCATCAAGTCGATTGAAGATTGCAGTTCTTGCTGCGTCACTAGTGTTGGAGGTAGCCATGATGAGTGTACTAGCTCAAGTGTTGCACGGTAGATCTGGAAATATTCCTTCGGTCTACTCCATCGCTTGCAGGAGTCACAGCTGTAAGTAAGCCCACCAGTTGTAGCTGGAGATTTGCAATAGAAGCAAAGATTTCCGCAAGCCTCGCCGTAAGTTCTATCCCAGAACTCGTGGGGGAACTGACCAACAGGTCGTAAGAGATTCCAGCACACTTCAAGTGCAGGACATTGGTTGTATCCAGTAACTCCTTCAAGTCTGAAATCCCACGGGAACTGCAAACTTCTTGCACGTACTGCGTGGGCGTAACTTGTGGCCATCGGTATCCTCGCTCAGTTGGCTGGTATTTTACTGGGGTCTCAGTGACTGGCGTAGGGTCTTGTATGCTTAGTTTTTGTGCGCTCATTGTTCCACCTGTATTTGTATTTGTCATTTTAATTCTCCCACTGTTGCATTCTCTATCAAGGCGTCTAAGAAGTTTGCACCGCCCAGACGTATAAATGTAGCGTGTTGCTCAGGTGTAAATCTAGCACAGGTTTGCACACGCTTAGCAGCGCCAGCAGGTCTAGGCATCTTTGCTAGCTTGTCTATCTCTTTACGGAGCCACTCAGATCCGCCTAAGTCTTTCAACTTATCCCGGTTAGCTGGCCTAATAGTCAGCGTAACTCGGTACACTGGATAGCTCGGATAATTTAATCGTGGCATCATAAGTCTCCCATGTTGAGGCCAGTAGACTTCTTGCTTGCAGAAGCCTTACCAGCTTTGCCTGTCATAGAGCCGACAAGCACGGTGTTAGTGATAAGCTGCTGCGCTTCCATGAGCTTGGAGATTTGCTCCACACTAAGCAAATGCACTAGCTCTTCGTGCGAGATCAGCAGCTTGTGCATCTCTCCTACGTGGCTCTTCATTGCAGGGTCTTGCGTAAGCAGTGCAGTCTCAAGAAGGTGCAGGCGCTGGAGGATCGCATCCATCTGCGGACTTTGGATAGTGTCAGTAGTCATGGCTTGTTATACCCCTGGTTGCCCAGTAAGCCTCCGCTGTAACCGGATGCCTATGAGTTTAGCCTGATACGGACTGACTGCAACCACTGGCATCCAAGCATCCAAGTCAGGCGTAGTAGATGCCTGAACCTCAGTAGCATTTACTACGTACACATCCCACGGCTGAATGAGAATGTAATGTGTCACTCGCGGTGGCAGCTTGCTGCGACTACGCTTCGCTGGCTTAGCTGCCTCGCCTGCCATCTCATTGGCAAGCTGTTCTGATAGACTGGTCATAATAGTCTCCACAAAAAGAGTCACCGGAACTGCCGGCTCAGTGTAACGGCCCGAGGCCACGCTTCTTCCTAAGCAGATCAAGATAGATCTGGCAGATTTCATCTACTTTGCCGCTGTCAAATTGCACTCGCACTTCCAAGCCTGCGTTCATAATAGCAGCAAAGTCCTCAGGCTTGTGCGCCATAGCCCAGCCTGCTAGCGGCCACAGCTCAGGCCACTGTTCGTAGAGTTCTCGCCGCAAAGCATTATAGCTTTCTGGAAACATCATAATCTTCTGATCGAAGTTTTTACTTTTCGAATCAGTAATATCATGCTGCACAGCGTCTGAAGCTACTGGAGTTACAATCATCTGCTTAATAGCAGCGACTTCGGCGCCGGACTGGTCTAGCAGTCGCGTAGCTTGCTTGTCCAGATTAGGTGCCAGGTGATGCACTTGCGGTGGTTTCTTGTTGTCAGTAGGCTTAGTCATGTCGTCCCTCTTGCAGCGTCGATAGCTGCGTCAAGTGTCTCCTGCGCCTGCTCCTTGCTGTTGATCCCGATGTACGGCACCAAAAACATTTCAACCAGTATGTGCGTTGGATTGAAGTCGCGCAGATAGATGTAACGCTCCGCATTAGCCCGCAGTGATGCTACCTCAGCGTCGTTAGTATTATCAGTAGGCTTAGTCATAACCTGTTCCTTGCCGTGTTTGTGGGAAGCAAGTTGTACAGCAGGCCAGACAACAATCCCAGTGTAACGCTCCGGGTCTTTAGTATTATCAGACATGGTCTTTTCCTTAGTGGCCGCTGCTCTGTATCGAACGCAGTTTACGAGCAATCAATACCGAAGCCGCAGCTTCAGAGATCTCTCGTTTAATCATGAGCGCTCCTGCCGGGCCAAGTTTCTCCAGCTGGGCTACTAACCCCTTAGAAGTTTCAGCTTCGTTTTCCAGCCAGGTAGCAAACTTGTCTCGCTCTGCCTGAGTAAGCAATAAATTCATAACCTTGTTCCATCCCATGAAAGTTTAAAAAATACTATCACGTACCCATTAGGATAACATGGTAGCTCCCGGATTTCTAGCTTGCCTGCAAAGCGCATCCCTAGTTTCTTCCTTGCAGCAGTCTCTATGCTCTTCTCTTTGAGCACTGCTTGGCGCAGAGTCTTGCTAGCAGTGCCATGGATTTTCACCTGCACTTCTTCCCCGACTGGTGCAGTTTTAATTGCATTCCAGATCGGCTGGTATTGTCTAGGCTTGATTGGCATTGGCATCAGAGACTCCGTCATCTACAATAATAGTGTACTCTACATCTACCCGCTTTCTCGGGCGCAAGAACATCTTAGCAGTCGCAGGTTCTACCCACTCACAGGAGACTACAAGATCCTCCATTGAATCATCAAAGAATCCTAATGCTATCATTTGCTGCTTGTAATCTTTGAACTTCCGTAACAAGGAAACTCTCAAAGACTCTGATTGTTTACGGGACATTACAAGAGCAATCTTGCGCTCGGTCAAGAGAATATCAAAGATATGTTCGAGCTTCATACTAAAAGAAAAACCGCTGGCCATTGCTGACGAGCGGTTTATTCTTAGATTGGAGACAGGCTGACACTAGTCACTTGGCTCGGGGCGCTCTGCCATTTCCAGTGCTGCCAGCCGTACTGGCTCGGAGCAGTTGATTCTACCCGTAACTTGAATTGCCCACCTAAGATACTCGGGGTCACACTCAAGAATCTGAACAGGAGTCTTGGCCCTGTATTTACCAAACCCTATGGGAGTGTTATTCCCTTCTTCAGGCGAAACTGCAAACAGGGAGTCACGCGGCTCTGGTTTAGCAAATGACAGGTCAGTGCTGCGCTTGTCAGGATCACTGTCAAAGTCCCAGGAACTAAGATGACCCTTGTTCACACTGTTCTCCTAGTTTGCCGCAGTTCCAGCTGCCTAGCAGCAATCGCATTTGCAGTGCTGACCTTCTTATTGGTGCTCCTGAATTCGCTTGGCGCCGCGCTTGCGCGAATCACACCCTGCTTAAGAAGGACTTCACGCACCATGTTCTGCTCTCTCTTGGATTTTGCCACAGTAAGATTCTCCTAGTGTTAATGGTTGTATGCAGGTGAGAGGGTAGTCAGTCTGGCCAGAGTCTAATCCCATCTTCGCGACTACTCGCTATTGCTATGCTGTGAAATAATGGCTGCCTCTCATAAAAGGAAAAACCCGGAGCCAATTTCTTAGCTTCCGGGTTTCTCACAAGGCTAGCAGTTACACGGGGTATCGAGTCACTAGCCTACTGGCGAACACATCACCAGAATCCTACAGATTACAGATTATCCATCGTAATCTTTTCTTCCGACTTGAGCAACTTCTCCAGACGGTTCTGGTAGTATTCCAACACTTCCATGTGCTCCTCGACTGTCTCCTCGCCAACAGTAGACACATACACTGCCAGTGCATTCAAGAACATTTCCAGGATCTCCTTCTGCGATTTCTGCTTCTTGAAGCTAGCAGTAAAGCAGGCAATGTGATTCTCGATATTCTTCTTGGGTTTGGACAATGCTTCTGGCATGACCTGCAAGTAAGAGTCCAAGAAAGCCTTGGTATCCTCGTCGCTCGGCACCGTGCTGGCACGTTCGCCTTTGGGCATGTTGGCAATAGCAGACCAGGACAGCTTGTCGTAGTCCAAGCTAGCAGCAGTCACAACTGCATCAATGCTCTTCTCGCGGAAGTCATTGATCTGGCCACGAGCGATACGATAGACCTGATCTTGCAACGTGGAAAACAGCAGTTCCAGTTCCTTGCCGTAACGCTTGGTATCATTCAAGTACGACTGCAAAGTACCGATGCTTGGAATCGGAAGATCAATCTCGACAGAGGGATGCTTCTTGCCAGTACCGATCTCGTTACCCTCAGCATCGCGGAGTTTTTCCGTCTTGAAGTGGAACTTGTTCTTGACCATACTCACGCCAGCAGTAGTGGTCATTGGGGTCTCAACTGGTGCCTCGTCAGCATCCACAGGCAGGAAATTTTCGTTCATCACATTCTCCAGTAATACAGCTGTTGCTGCGGGTTAGTAACTCAGCCAGTGCGTTAAATTCCGCAATGGAAATACAGTATAGCATGGCACTAGCTGGCTGTCAAGAGGGTTTTTGCTTTGATGCTTAGAGTGTCTGTCGGTTAAACATCTCCTTGTTCATTAGTGCCAGGGTTCTATCAGACTTGATAGCTAGCACAGCTGGTATTAGCTTGTTTTCCCATGGATTATTCCCATACCACAGCTTAAGAACTACATGCTGCATACAAGTTACCTTGTTAATACGGAAGCTAATGCCAACATGCTTGGCTAACATTAGAAACAGCATCGGGAAGTCCGATTCTACTAGCGCAGTCCGCGGCCAAAGTGCCAACACCTTAGGTAGCTGATCTCCTGAGATAACATAGACCGGGCTGATAGTGTAATATGGGGAATTCAACAGATCAGCAGGTAGGAAGAAACTGTTAGCAAGCATAGCATTTGCTAACTCTGCCATAGTGTCTACAGGCTCTGGTGTCAGGTTGATACTGGTTGCATCAAATACATCAAGAATGCTCTTGACTGTTTCTGTCTTGGCGCGCCATTTGTAGCTAGGTTCGTTTGAAAGTATAGTCATGATAGTTCCTTAGTCTTCGGTTTCGCCAGTGATAGGCGTGTCACCAGTTGATAGATCAAACAATGCAGGAGTGTCAGAATCTTCCCGCCCCAAAATATCTTCAAAGTCTGGTACTTCGTGAACAGTTCTAACAGTTACTTCACTTTGCTCTGCTAGCACATCGCGACGATGCTTGCCAGTATCAGTATGTGCTAGTTTCCACTTGCTGTGCGCCACAATCCACTTGACTCTGTTGCTGTAATCTGCCAGCACTGGCTCGTCTGCACTGATACTACCATCTGCTACGCCAGCTGCAATCGAGTCTGGTATCAGAATCTCAAAGGTACGGAATTTGACCTCTAGCAGCTTACGCTTCTGACCAAGCCGCTCCAAGAAAGCATGAGATACTGCTGATCCTAGTTCTACCTCATAGAGAATGATAGACTCAAACAGGTCGATATCTGCTAGTGTGAACTCACTGATTTCTGATTCAGTCTCTGCATCAAACAAGTCCCACATCCAGGAGTCTGTATCCTTAGCGTACTTTTGCGGGATATTCGCCAAGAACCAACGCCACAGCAGTTTTTTGCTACGTGGAGCTTTCCCTGCTAAGTCATCACGCAAAACCTTCAGTGCTGCTTCCGCTGCTTCTAGCTTCTCCCGCTCTACTGCTTCCCTGACATGGGTTTCATATTCTTTCTTGACCAGCCAGCAATCCTGCAAGTATCCTGCTAGTGTGATACCTTTGTTGAATTCACTGATTCGGAGTGCTGGAAACTTGAACCGCTTAGATTCTAGATAGTTTTTCCAGTAGGACAATTGCAGTATTGACTGCCAGCCGTAGAGAACCTCACTCATGGTAGGCATCCAAACAGTGGTCTGGTCTACATCCCCAAGCTCATGAAGCATTGCAAGAGTAGCTACCCGCAACAGTGTTTCCTGCTTATGTGTCAGCTTGGAATCTGCTGCCTGATCTGGTGTGAAGTTACAGACATGGTGCCACAGCGATTTGCTGAAATTAAGCAAGGCTGTTGGTGGCAGTGAGAACAACGGATGCAACGCTTGGGTCTCTTTCCACTGACTAAGGTAGGGTATATGGCCCGCCACCTTGACAACAGTTATAGATCCTATTACTAAGCCTGTTCGGTTACAAATGATAGGATGATTTTGTCTTGACACCCAATCATTGATTTCAGGTATTTGTAGATTCAGATTAGATAGGGTCATAGTTGCTCCTAGAGTTAATCGGTTAACCGTATCGGTTCAATTGCAGAAAATGATACAACCTTCAGCTGTGCTGAGCAGGATGATTCCTACGAATATGACAGCACAAACGGCCGTAACAACGATGTCAATCAGGTTGTTTCTACGCCTGACCTGTTCGTAGTTAGTAGTTGCGTTGCCAAAACTAGCAAGCTCATTCTTGTCCTGCGTTGCTGCTAGTTCTTCTTCTAGTACGCGATAGCAGCGTGGGCAGTAGTTGACGCAGTAAATGTGTACTAGCGTGGGGCTAAGACTTCCACAACCATCACAGATTCTAGAATCCCGAGGGTCTACAGGCTTTGTTGGAATCATGATTCTTCCTCTATCAGGTTTTGCCGCTTCTCAGCAGCTTCTTGGTCAAACTTGGCTTTAAGACTTACTAGTTTCTCCTCCAGTGTATCTCCTTTGAGTCTAGGACTCTTTGCTGCTTTCGTTAGTGTCCCTGCTTTCATACCACGGTCAGGCTCGCAGATTATGTACAGTTCCTTAGCTGCACGAGTGATTCCAGTGTAGACTAGTTCGCGCGAACACATCTGATGCAAGGAAGAATGCAGTATTAAGAATACTCTCCTCCACTCGCTGCCTTGGCTCTTATGAACAGTGCAAGCATACCCGAACAGTGTCTCGTTAACTTCTCCTGCGGATTCTAAGGTGTAATCCTCGTAATCTTCGTCAGTCTCTGCACTGTTTTTGTCAGTCCACTTTGTGGGATCTCCACCATTGATGAATCTGACCTTGATAGTGTGACTGCTGCTAGCTTTGCGGTCTTCCACAGTAGTCATCGTAGACATGAGGCTTTGCAGGATTGCATCTACGTCAGTATCTGCATTCTCTAGCTCCCATGCTTCAGACTTGCTAGTATCTGGCGCTGCTCGCTTGATAGCACCGCCCCAACGGTCTAGTTTATACAGATCTGGATTTACTGGTCGCTTGCCACTGTAGTTGCGGTTCCATTGAATTCTCTGGATGATTGCCTCCCGCTTATGCACTAGGAGTTTGTCTCCTACTGCAAAGTAGTGTGTCTTGAAGCCTGCTACTACTTCGTAGACTTTAGCATCACGCTGACGCCCCATCCAGTCTGCTAGTTGCTGGTTGATCTCTAGCACTCCAAAGCTAACATTCTGCGGACACAGTATCATATCCTTGTAGGGATCATACTGGTTCTGCTGGACTGCTGCCTTGCAGAAATCGCAAGCTAGTTGCAAGGCATCATCAAATTTTAGTGCTTTGCTCCAAGGATGGATTGTCAGTTTGCCCTGTTCGCCTTTGTCAATTACGATCTTTCCGCCAGTAGCAGATACTGGAATCGCCTTACCATCTTTGACTTTCAGCGCCAGATCAATAATAGGAGATTCCAGAGCTTGTCTGTAGACTTCAGTAAGCTCGATGATCGGCAGTTCTAGCAGTTTCTTGCCTAGAATCGGACCGCCATATGTTGGTGGCAGTTGGTTCAAGTCCCCAATGATAACCCACTGGACACTAGCTGGGTCTGGCAGTGCATCTATTAGCTGACTCACTAGGTCGATTGATACCATCGAACCCTCGTCAATAATGATGGTGCGTAGACTACGTGGCAGCTTGTTGAACCTGTTTCTGCTAGGTTCGAATCGCCTAGTCTTACGGACTGTCCCATCTTCTGCAGTGACTTCGTAGAATACTGGAATATATTCTAAGAGCTTATGCAAGGTGACACAAGTGATGTCATTGGAGAAGTGCTTGGCAATCTGGCGGACTGCCATGTTAGTAAAGCTGGTAAGCACAATCCCAGGTCTGCCAGGTTTAAGCCACTTAGTCGCTTCTTCCGGCCGAATGTATGAGACTATGTTGTTAAGCAAGGCACTGTTAACCATGCCCTTTAAGCCACTAGTCTTGCCTGTTCCTGCGCTGCCGATGTAGCAGAAACTCTTGCCGCCTAAGAATGCATGTATTCCAGCGTTCTGACGTTCGTTCCATGGCTTACTATCGTCGATTCTCCAGCCTAGTGCAGTTCCAGTGTTTCCAGTGTTTCCGCCACTAACAGATAGCGGTGGCACCATGATTGTCCGCGCCCGAATTGCTTCTTTCTGGTCTGCTACCCTTGCAGCCGCTTGTTCTCTTAGCACCAGTAGTCTGGCCTTAGCCTTCTCCACTGCGCTTTCTGCGTTAAAATGTTCTGTCATGATTGGTGTGATTGGTTTGTTCGGATTGGTGAAAGGATTGGTGGGAGTAATAATCAATTTGGTATTGGTATTTGCTCCCTCCGGTCGGTGTTTCTAGTTACCGCCCGTCTGCTGATTCCAAGGGTTCCGCATGTCTACTACTTGACCAGCCTGCCGCTTTATCTCCCAGTCATAGGTTACTTTGGCCCTATTGGAAATAGTAAGTGCATCAGTCCTGTATCTGTACGGCCCGATAACAGACCCATCAGGTGTCTTGTAGAAGAATCCCGGAGTACCATTTGCTGACAGCCCCCCAAAGACTTTCCATGGTGGGACCGGTAATAATTTGATTTCTTCATTCATATTAGATTCTCCTGCTATCTATGTTCAAACGTTGCCGTTGACAAAGAACCTTGGAATCAGCTGGTCTGCTTTGCTAGTATACCCTGCTGTAGTCCAGGTGATACTCCACACTGCACCATCAAACTCACGGATACAATGCTTGTAATTGAATACTGCAATATGACGACTAGGGAAACTACCATCCCTGTAGGCCGGCATGCCAGCGATTGGAGTAGAATCAATGAAAGATTCTATTAATACTTCGCTGCCATCTGGCATATTTGGCAGGACTATTCTAGTATCTTCGCCAGTAAACAAATTAAGGTGATTCATTTCAGGTTCTCCAATTGATTGATGGGATAAACTATTAGCTCCGTTAGCAGGGAACCAGGCTACGCAGGCTACTATCTCTAGTTACTACTAATAAAACTGCCAGGCACGCTTCGTCCTGACCCTTCTATTATGCCTGAATGAATACCTTTGTCAAGCCCCGATTGCCATATTAGCTTGAGATACTCTGGATGATTGCAGTACTTACAGCCTTTGCTCCAACTTCCTCATGTAATTCATGTAACACTGTAACACTGTAACATGGGTCCAGTATGCCCTATTCCGGTGTCTTTGCCCCTGTCCCCTATTACTCCCTTATTTTTGCAGTCCCTGCTACTCAACTGGACCCCCTGTCAGCCTAACGTATGTTTTACCCCCCACATTAATTTAAAAAGAAAGAAAGAAATAATATAATAC